>TARA_B100001057_G_scaffold168869_1_pt1 | contig 24451 bp, 29 predicted proteins | sample TARA_B100001057 | Tara Oceans TARA_B100001057 (sample SAMEA2621839) | marine metagenome | biome: marine biome (ENVO:00000447); feature: surface water layer (ENVO:00002042); material: "saline water (ENVO:00002010), including plankton (ENVO:xxxxxxxx)" | depth 5 m
ATGAGTTGTTCGAGAGAAGAGTTGGATAAATTAACAGAAGAAGATATTGCAGAAATATTCGCTAGTAAATTTGAATAAACCAACATTTAAGCAACAAAGACTTTATTCACTGATATGGGCAATAATATTTTTTTCATTAGGACAATATCTGGAATCAATTAATTGGAGTTTTTTGGGAGTCATATTTAACATATTCGGTGGACTCACTATTTATATGTTATTTAGACTGTATGGATTCTTAAGGTAAAAATGAAAAATGAATAAAGATATATTTTGGATAGCACCATTAGTTGCAATGGGTATAGGACTTTTACCTATGCCTTATGGTTATTATTTTTTATCACGATTAGTTGTTTTTGTATGTGCTATTTACTTTGCTATACAATTAAATAGTCAAAGTGATACTACATTAGTTTGGGTCTTTGGTTTTTTTGCATTGTTATACAATCCAATTATCCCAATTCATCTTGGGTCTAAAGGTTTGTGGGTTATAGTAAATTTAGTGACAGCAGGTGTTTTCATTGCTAATAAGGATAAAGCATAATTGACCTGTCAGACACTTGTCAGACACTTTTTTTAGAATGAATCTATACTTGACTTGTAGAGGGTGCGAATGAGTTCGAATCTCCCTCTCTCCATGTGGAACTTAAAAGCCTCCTTCTTCTAGAAGGGTTTGGATTTAAGTCGAACTTATGTTAACTTATTTAGATGAAATATCTTTTTGCAACTATTCTCTTAATATCACTTCCAGTTAGCGCTTTTATGTCTGGAATAGATGAGAGTAGAGATTCTCAAGGCGAGTTAGTTATTCACAGTGCCCACATACCAATAGCCCCACCCGGAATGATGAATGCTGGTTATTTAATATTTAAAAATAACTCTAACGAGGATATTGGTTTCGAAAAATTTACCTCTCCGGTATATGATTCTGTCCAAGTTCATGGAACAGAACATAAGAATGGGGTGGCAAAGATGAAGCATGTCGATCAGCTTGTTATTCCAGCGAACACTACTGTTAATTTTGAACCCGGAGGTATGCATTTAATGCTAATGGGACCTAGAAGAGATATAAATGTTGGTGAAGAGATTATGATGATAGGTCTGGGTACCAATGAAAAAAGGTATATGATAAAGTTCAAAGTCATTGATCCAAGAGTTGATAACCACAGCCACAATCATCACCACTAAGTTTACTCCTACTGATTTAACTGCGATCGCAGTAGTGTTACAATAAACTATGAATAGGATAGGGGCATTTATTATTATATTACTATTTTCATCTGAGATATTGGCACAATCAATTTCTAGAGAAAATGCAAGTGTATACTTTATCACACCTGAACATAACCAAACTTTGAGTAATCCGATCAATTTGTCTTTTGGCGTAAATGGAATGAAGCTTAAAGAAGCTGGAATAAACGCACCATATTCTGGCCATCATCACCTGCTCGTAGATCTTGAGGAATTCCCTGCGCTTGATAAGCCCATACCATCAGATAAACAACATATCCACTTTGGAAAAGGTCAGAAAAGTGCTGTGATTGACTTACCTCCTGGCAAGCATACTTTACAGCTTTTATTCGCAGATTACTTGCATATTCCCCATGACAAACCACTGATTTCAAAAAAAATAACGATCATGGTGACTGAATGACTCATATTCATCTAGAAGAAAAAAACTCAGATTTAGTTAAAACGGTCGAATTCCTAGTTCCTTTCACCAAAACTATCGTAGAGCTTTTATCAAGTGCAACAATTAAAGAGTGGGCTCTAGTTAAAGAGCTCAAAATGCTTCATATGGACAAGGTTGCTTTTTCTGATGGCACGATAAATACAACCAGTACTATTAAGAATTTCTCGGTTAGTATAATGTATGTAGGGATAAGAAATTTTATTCTTACGATTAGAGGTATAGACGAGTATGATGGTTTTTGTATTATTGTTACAAATAAAGGGATAGTTGTTAATGATAATTCATCCGAATCTCCTAAAGAGCTAGCAAAAGACCTCAAACAGTCTTTCCTAGATAATTATAAGAGTCCATATTTAATTACGGATACATTTTTGCAATTTAGAAATGAGGAAGTCTGATGGCAAAAATCATATTTAAACGAGATCAAGATACATTCGAAATTGAAATGCCCGAAGGAACTAAAGTAGTTCACGCAGCATTTAAACTTAAATTACCTGAGGTCCCCGCTAACTGTAGAGGGAAGTGTCAGTGTGGCACATGTCATGTACATGTTCATCCTGATTGGATAGATAAGATTGAACCGATGGAAGTTGATACTATGGAGTTATTCCTCCTTAAGAGACAGAAAAGCTATAATCCGGAACTGAGTCGTTTGTCATGTCAAATAAGGATAAAAGATAATCATGATGGACTAACCCTCTCATTGGTAGACGATAATATATCAAGAGCTAAATGATAAGTTCAAGATATGGATGATACCAAGGGCATTAATCAAGACTACTTAAAGCGTGCAATTGTTCAAGAGATATCAAGTACATGGCACTCATCTCCATCTGAAGGTGTAAAAAGAATGTATCTAGAGCGGGACAACTTTGGAGAATTTGCAAAAGCTACTTCCATAGTGAAATTTGACTCTAAAAGCAGTTTCTCTGGTCACATTCATACAAATGGTGAGGAATTTTTTGTTTTAGAAGGAACATTCTCAGATGAATATGGAGATTACCCAGAAGGGTCATATGTACGTAATCCAAATGGAACTTTTCATAATCCATATAGTGATAAGGGTTGTAAAATTTTTGTAAAACTTAGGCAGTTCAATAAACTAGATACCAAGAGAGTAGTAAAAAATATTCAAGACACTTGGAGTTTCTCAAATTCTGGAGTAGCGTTTCTAAATTTACATACTTTTGAAAATGAGATTTCCTATTTAATAAGATGTAAACCTCATAGTAAAGTAATCTTGCCATTTAGCGGTGATGGAGGCCAAGAAATTCTAGTTATTTCTGGTGCAATCTATGATCAATCTATTGAATATAAAAAAATAACTTGGATGAGGGATTCAAAGTGTTGCCTGATTGATCCATATACTAGAGATCAAGAGGTTCTCATGTTAGTCAAAACAGGACACCTTTTATAACAAAAAATAGAAATAAGAGTTATACTAATAAATCATGAACGATAATATCTTAGCATTAAAATATAGACCAAAATTTTTCAGTGAAGTAGTAGGTCAAGATCAGGTTATTCAGACTATACAGAATAGTGTTAAGTTAGGAAAACTTCATAATGCATATCTATTCTCTGGCACAAGGGGCATGGGTAAAACCACAATCGCTAGATTATTTGCAAAAATTTTATTGTGTGATGATGTTTTAAACGAAGAGCCTTGTGGTAAATGTTCATCATGTAACGAGATAAGCGGTACGAATCATATTGATTTAATCGAGATAGATGCTGCCTCAAGAACCAAGGTGGAGGACACTAGAAATCTGATGGAAAATGTTCAGTACGCTCCAGCAAGATCAAAATATAAGATTTATCTAATTGATGAGGTTCATATGTTATCGACGAAGAGTTTCAATGCTTTACTTAAAACAATAGAAGAGCCTCCCTCTCATGTAAAATTCCTTCTTGCAACTACAGAGTCTGAAAAGCTACCTGATACAATATTATCTAGGTGTCTACATTTTCGTTTAAATTCTGCTACAAATACTACGCTCATTGGAAACTTACAGAATATACTTGATAAAGAGAATATAAATTATGAAGTAGGTGCATTAACTATCATTGCAAAAAACTCCTTTGGAAGTATAAGAGATAGTTTAAGCATACTAGAGAGGTGTATTACATACTGTAAAAATGAAATTTCTACTGAGAAAGTATCTGAGCTTCTTGGAGATATAAATACGAGTTTGATTGAAAAAATTACTGAGTCTTTAAAACGCAAGGATGAAACATCGATTATACAGTTAATCGAGGGGGTAAATGATTCTACAGATTGCATGCTTGTAATCGATGAACTCATTAAGACATTCTATAAATTAATGATCGATAATATTACAAACAAAGGATCATCTGAAAATGATTTCACTGATGAAGACATTCAGCTAGCTTACCAGATACTTCTCGCATCAAAGAGAGATTATATATATGCTCCAGATAAAAAAGATTACTTAATTATGGTATTACTTCGATTAACAATATTTTCCGATAGAGTAAATAAAAAAAGTAATGGGAATTTATCAAATAACAACATTAAGGATTTTGAGGGAAAAAATAAAGATACTAAATCAGCTCATCAAGATACGAAAATTAATAAATCAACTGAAAAGGAGAGCTCAGAGATACTCTGGTATGATAATGTAAAGAATATGAAATTTAACGGGTTACTTGAGCATCTTGCAAATCATTCTGTCTTTTATTCTATGCCAGATCAGAATAAAAATTTTTTAAAAATAAGTTCTCATAAGAAAGATGTTTATCCTGATAATTGTGTTAATGATTTGGTGAAGCAGCTGAAAGAATATTTTCAAATTGATGATAAAATAGAAGTAATCTATGAGGAAAATTTACTCACTCCAATGGTTATAGATAGAGCTAATAATGAATCTGATGTTAATGATAGGTATGATAAAATTAAAGATGATCCCGATGTTAATAAACTTAAAAAGTTATTTAATGCTGATATAGAAAAAAGTTCAATAAAAAAAATTATTGAATAATTTAGGAGGGCGATATGAGCTTTTTAGATAAAATGAAACAAGCTAAAGATCTTTATGGAAACATGAAGAAAATACAAGAGGAGATAAGCAAAATTAGGTGTTATGGGGCTTCTAAAAATGGGAAAGTCAATGTGACGGTAAATGGCAGTCACGCGCTTGAAAAGCTTGAACTTGATGAATCACTTCAAGGCGCAGAGCTTTCTAAATCAATTATAGAGGCATGTAATGATGCACATCACAAAGTTGATAAGGAGATAAAAACACGCATGGGTGGCATGATGAATACAGGAGGAATGAAGCTTCCTTTTTAACATGAAGAGATCAAAAATACTTGATGATTTAATAGAGGCCCTTACCATTTTACCTGGGGTAGGGAGAAAGTCAGCAGAAAGAATGGCATATAAACTTCTCAGAACTAATAAAGAAAGAAGTTACCATTTATCAAAAAAATTAGAAGATGTAATGACTAATGTTGTCACATGTGAAATTTGTGGGATTTATTTAGACAATCAGGATGCTGAGTTGCAAAAATCATCGAATGAACATTTATGCATTGGTAAAAATAGAGATACAAGCATAATATGTGTCACTGAATCACCGGCAGATATTTATATAATTGAAGAGAGTACAAATTATGATGGTGATTATTTTGCTTTAAAAGGTAACCTTTCTCCATTAGATGGACTTGGTCCAGAGGAAATTGGGATCAACAGATTAAAATACAGACTAGAACGTGAAGAATTCAAAGAGCTAATTTTAGCAACTAGTACTACAGTTGAGGGAGAGGCAACAGCTCATTTCATACAAAGTATTTGCGAGAATCTTAGTATAAAAGTTTCGCGAATAGCATTCGGTATACCCTTAAATGGAGAATTGAGCTATCTAGATGGAGAAACTATTTCACATGCATTTAGCGAAAGAAAAGAACTTTAGTTTTTAAAGTAATGATCTATTTTTGATGCGCATATAAAGTCATTTTCAGATAGACCATCAATGGCATAAGTAAAATAATCAACTTTAGCAGTGTTATAAGAGAATGTAATTTCTGGGTGATGATCTTCAGTATTTGAAACCCAGGCTACCATATTTATAAATGACATAAGCTCATAATGATTATTTGTTTTAAATGTGCGTGATATTCTTTTATTGTCATCTGATAACATCCAATCTTCATTAAGTTTTTCAAGGAAACCTCTTGATTGTTCAACGTTGAGTGCATCGATTCCCCCCTCGCATGGTACACATTTTCTCTTTGTTAAATCTTTATCTTCCATTTTATCTTTCAAGATTGCTTATTCTGTCAAACACACTTGGATGGCTATAGTAAAATGCCGAATATATTGAACTCGATTTAACTAATGATAGATTACCTCGATAAAGTTTCAGGAGTGATGAGATTAAATCTTCAGAATTAGAATATCTCTTTGCAAAATTATCTGCTTCATATTCATTTTTTCTAGAAAACAAAGATAGCAATGGCATTATAAAAAATAATATCATTGGAGATAGCAACATAAAAATTATTGCAATATAAGACGTTGTTACTGTTGTAAATAGAGCTTCTTGAACAAGTATCGTGTTGATAAACATAGAGAAGAGGTACAACAAAGCTAAGCTTAAAAAACTTAGCAATATAGTTGATTGAAGAATATGTTTTTCTTTATAGTGACCTATTTCATGAGCTAATACTGATTTTATTTCGCCCGTATTTAGAATATCTAAAAGAGTATCAAAAAAGACAATCCTTTTTTTTCCGAACATCCCAGTAAAATATGCATTTGAATGCGATGATCTTTTCGAACCATCCATTACATAAAGATCATCAAGTGGAAAGCCTGTATCATTCACAAGATCCGTGATCGATTTTGATAAATCACCACCTTCAAGTTTTTTGAATTTATTAAATAGTGGGGCTATCAACGTCGGAAAGATATAAGCAGTTAAAATATTCACGAATATAAATAAAACCCATATATAAAGCCACCAGTAATCCTCTGATGCATAATAGATTATCTGAAAAGCCTTAAATAGGACCATAACAATAATCAAGCTAAGAATAGTTGATATGAAAAAGTCTTTAAAAAAAAGATTTTTAGTTGATTTGTTAAAGCCAAATTTTTGTTCAACAATGAAAGTTTTATAATAGCTTATTGGTAGATTAAGTAGCGTAAGAACTAAGTAAAATACTAAAATTATCTTTAAGTCATTATTTATAAAATTAATTGGAATTGATTCTGAGAGCGATCTAATGAGGTCCATACCAGTAGCAAAAATTATTGAATACGTTATTATCAGACTTAAACCTGACGCGAATATTGAAACTTTCAATTTTTCGTTGTTGTACTCATTAGATTTATTAAGAAAATCGTCATCAATTGAAAGTTTCGTCATTTCTTGGTCAGTTACACTAACAGAAGAAATGAACTTGATTTGATATAAGTCCAAGGCAATCTTACTGATGCCATATATAATTATTAAATAAAAGAGCAACTCCATAAAAACCTCATAAATTTACATTCATATACAATTATATTACTCTAAGGTAATGAAAGAAAAAAGCAACTTAATCTGGATTGACCTTGAAATGACAGGACTCGATACCCAAAATGACTACATAATAGAGATAGCAAGCATAGTTACTGATAAAAACCTAAATATCCTCGCAGAGGGACCAAACTTAACAATTCATCAACCAAATGAAATTATGAATAATATGGATGATTGGAATACAAAACAACATACAAGATCTGGGCTTAAGGATCGAGTTAGTCAAAGTGATATTAATGAAAGCGCTGCAGAGAGAGAAACAATAAAATTCCTTGAGAAATTTATATTTAAAGGGCACTCACCATTATGTGGGAATTCTATTTGCCAAGACAGAAGGTTTTTAGCTAGATGTATGCCAGAGTTAGAGGCTTTTTGTCACTACAGAAATGTCGACGTAACATCTATAAGAGAATTAGGCAAGAGATGGTACTTCGAAGATACTGATAATTATTCCAAAAGATCTAACCACCGTGCTTTAGACGATATTCGAGAATCTATTGATGAGTTAAGATATTACAGAAAAACATTGTTTAAACTTTAATTCTTGCAAAATCACCAGAATTGTCTGATCTTCTTCCTCTCAAACAAGTATTATGTAAGTACTTATTATTGAATAATGGGTAATCTTTAGAGTAATGGAGACCACGACTTTCTTTTCGAAGGAGTGCAGATTTGATAATTAGTTTTGACACATTTATTATATTCCTTAGCTCAAGAAGACCAGAGGATATGTAGTATTTTTGGTAATACTGATTAACTTCCTTTTCGATAAGATTTATTTTCTCCAGCGCTATATTCAGGTTTTTCTGTGTTCTCACGATTCCAACATAGTTCCACATTATTTTTCTTAGATCATCCCAATTATAGTTGATAATAAATTTCTCTGAAGACTCTCTTACATAACTATCGTCCCATTCAGGAATAGCATTATTCAATTCTTTTCCCTCTGATGAGAGTTTTCTTTGTATTAAATCAGCATTCTCTTTTGCCATTACTATACATTCTAGTAATGAATTGCTTGCTAATCTATTTGCACCGTGGAAACCTGTATGTGCAGATTCTCCAATGACATATAAATTATTTATTTCTGTTTCCCCAGATACTTTAGTTTGAACGCCTCCACACGTATAGTGAGATGCTGGCACCACAGGAATAGGGTTTTTAGAAATATCGATTCCTATTTCGAGGCATTTCTCAAATATTGCAGGAAACCTATTTTTCAGGAATTCTTTGTCTCTCATTGAGATATCTAAGTAGACGAATTCATGGTCTTTCGTCTTCATTTCGTTGTCTATTGCTCTTGCTACAATATCTCTCGGGGCAAGTTCTTCGCGTTTATCATATTTATGCATAAACGACCCCATGTCTTTAGTGAGCAATTTTGCACCTTCACCTCTTAGAGATTCTGAAATAAGAAAAGATTTCTTCTCTGGGTGATATAAGCATGTTGGATGAAATTGGATAAATTCCATATTTGCTATCGTACATCCTGCTCTCCATGCCACAGCTATCCCATCCCCAGTTGATGTATTAGGGTTTGTCGTATATTGGTATAGTTTGCTTGCACCACCTGTTGCTAATACAGTGTGTGAAGATTTTATAGTTGAAACCTTTTCTGTTGATCGATTATATAAGTAAGCTCCGAGACATTTTTTTACACCTGTGGACTCGTCTATTATCACATCAATTATCTGGGTATTCTCTAAAATACTTATATTGTTTCTCAGTTTAATTTTATCTATGAGGCCTTGGTGGAGATATTTTCCTGTTTCATCTTTAATATAGCAAATCCTTCTTTGGCTGTGTCCTCCCTCAAGCGTTAAATCTATTTCACCCTTTTTTCTTGTGAAAAAAATGTCATTACTCTCAAGCCATTCGATAGAATCTTTGCCTTGCTTAATAATTTCTTCAACTACCTTTTTATTACATAAACCATGGCCGGTATCGATAGTGTCCCTTATATGGTCCGATATATCATCATTAGAGTAATGTACAGCCGCAATTCCACCCTGGGCCCAAGAAGTTGAACACGCATCTATTTTATCTTTAGTCACTAGTAAGATTTTAGTATCTCTTGGTAGGCTTAGCGCAACACTTAAGCCAGCTAATCCTGATCCAATGATCAATATATCTGTGTTTATATAATTACTCATATATAATAAAATATCATTTAACACATCATATTAAAATAGGTCTAATAAAGGTGAAAATTGATGAAGATAGGGAAATTGTCGAAAAAATAATCAGTGGTAACATTGATGACTATTCTATTCTTGTCGAAAAGTACCAAGTAAGGATTATCAATCTATGTTATAGATACACTAAAAATTACCATGACGCTGAAGAGGTATCTCAAGAAGCTTTCGTAAGAGCATACAAATCTCTTAAAACGTTCAGATTTGATAGTAAATTTTACTCATGGATACATAGAATAGCTGTTAATTGCTCTCTAAATTACATAAATTCGAAAGAAAAAGTAAAAGAAAAGGAAACTATTAACGATGATTCTGGTCTTAATAGTATAAGGATCAGCGATGATAATCCCGATGATTATTACAATTTAGAGGAACTTTCAACACAGATTAATAATGTATTTGATAAACTTCCAAAAGACTTACAGGAAATTGTTAGTTTGAGCGATATTGAGGGTTTGAGTTATGAGGAAATATCAAATAAGATAAAGATTCCTGTTGGAACGGTAAGATCTAGGTTACACAGGGCAAGAGAAATTTTATTAAAGGTTATTAAAGATAGTATTTGAGAGTATATATGGATAAGCAAAAAGAAATAAAGTCGTTTGCAATTTACGAAGCACTGATTAAAAAAGAGTTTCCAGGTATTTTACGCAAAAACTTTTCTGAAAAAGTGATGCAAGAAGTTAGAAAGATTAATGATTCTAGTTTTGTATTCAGTCGAGCAGTAATGCAATACGCTAGCGTACTTGTTTTTGCAACCCTGACACTGTACGTATTAAACTATCCTGATAATAATGTTCAGTACACTAAAACTAACATCAATACAGACATAACTCCGGCTACTAAGAATGTAAAAAATATTATAGATGAATGTATAGAGAATAAAACTTCAAAGAAAAAGATTAACGAATCTTGTAAATAAGATGAATCCTCTTAAATCTATATTTTCAGTATTATTTCTTTTTTCATTAACTATTCAAAATGTTTCTGCGAACACACTTCCTGATTTCACTGGTATTGTTGATAAAAATATTGATGCCGTAGTTATTGTAAATGCAGTAAAATCTAGTACAACGAATCCAAATCAGCAATTTAACATCCCAAACTTACCTGATGAATTTAAGCCTTTTTTTGAAAAATTTTTTGAGAATAATCCAAATAATCCAGATAATAATATTAGACAAACACCAAGTTTTGGATCTGGATTTATTCTCTCAAATGATGGCTATATAATGACTAACAATCATGTAATATCTAACTCAAACGAAATTTCTATAACTCTTAACGACGGCTCTGTTCTTCCTGCAGAATTAATAGGATCTGACGAAAGAAGTGATCTTGCACTATTAAAGGTAACCGCTAAAGATTTACCTACTGTAACAATCGGTAACTCTCAAACACTCAAGATTGGTGAGTGGGTTTTAGCAATCGGATCACCTTTTGGTTTTGATCATACTGTAACAGCCGGGATAGTAAGTGGTAAAAAGAGAAATTTACCAAATGAGAGTTATGTGCCCTATATACAAACAGATGTTGCTATAAACCCTGGTAACTCTGGTGGGCCATTGTTTAACCTAAATGGAGAGGTAGTTGGAGTAAATGCCCAGATATATACAAGATCTGGTGGTTTCATGGGTGTATCGTTTGCAATTCCAGCAGAAACACTCAGCAGTGTTTATAAACAACTTAAGGAATCAGGAAGAGTAAAAAGAGGGTGGCTTGGAGTTTATATTCAACAGATGGACAAAGAGTTAGCAGAAAGTTTTGGTTTGGACAAAACCCAAGGGGCTGTAGTAGCAAGAATATTAAGCAATAGTCCCGCAGAAAAAGCAGGTTTGGAGCAAGGAGACGTCATACTTATATTTGATGGTAAATCTATTAAGAAATCGAAAGACTTGCCTCTCATTGTTGGTACTACAAAAGTGGATTCTGTGGTGAAACTAGAACTTTTAAGAGGTAAACGTAAAATTGTTAAATTTGTTAAAATTGAAGAGCTCCCTGAAGATGATCAAATTGCCTCAATGTCTCAAAAAAAAATTGATAACATAACAGTTTCAGGAATTACTGTGAGTGATTTAGATGAGAGTGCAAAGAAATCTCTTAATGTATTTGGTGGCGTGAAAGTAGAAAAGATATCTTCTCAACAAAAATTATCATCTAAAATAAAACCGAACGATGTAATTACTCAAATAAATGGTGATCCAGTATACAACTCCGAGGATTTTCAAAAAATTATATCAAAAATCCCAAAAGGTACTTTTGCTAATGCTCTGATTTATCGAGATAAATCTCCAATTTTTATTGCATTGAAAATCTCTAAATAATTTGATGTTTCAAAAAGCATCAGTATTATATAGATAGATGCATAATATAAGAAACATATCCATCGTAGCTCACATAGATCATGGAAAATCTACTCTAGCTGATCGACTTATTGAGAGATATGGTCTTTTTTCTAATCGTAATATGCAAGATCAAGTTTTGGATTCTATGGATTTAGAAAGAGAAAGAGGAATTACGATAAAAGCTCAGACAGTTGCACTTCAATATAAAGACCAAGATATTGACTATAAAATTAATATAATTGATACACCTGGTCATGTAGATTTTTCTTATGAAGTTTCGAGATCATTATCAGCATGTGAGGGTGTGATATTAATTGTGGATGCGGCACAAGGTTTGGAGGCTCAAAGTATAGCTCATGCAACACTGGCAAAAAATCTTGGATTAGAAATTATTCCAGTAATAAATAAAATCGACCTTCCATCTGCTGATCCTGAAAGTGTTGAGCAAGATCTAGAAAATCTACTAGGTATAAATAAAGAAACTATAATAAAAGTCAGCGCTAAGACTGGGGAGGGTGTTGATAAAATACTTCCATCTATTATCAAAAATATCCCATCACCACAAACAGATCTTAAGGCTGATTTTAAAGGTTGTATTGTGGATTCTTGGTTTGATAATTATCTCGGTATTGTTGTATTAGTAAAAATTATCAACGGTAATTTACATTTAAAAGATAAGATTAAGGTATTTTCTAACAAGAAAGAATTCGTAATTGATAAGGTTGGTATATTTACTCCGCAGATACATTATTTAGATAATCTCTCTGCTGGAGATGTTGGTTTTTTCACCGCATCTATCAAAACACTTGATGCTGCTCCAATTGGCGATACAATATTTGATTATAAAAATAATGAGATAATACCTTTCCCAGGCTTCCAAGAAATTAAGCCAAGAGTCTTCTCTGGTTTTTATCCTATTGATTCTAAAAATTATCAGGACTCAAAGAAAGCACTTGATAAATTATCTTTGAATGATAATTCATTCACTTACGAGCCTGAAAACTCAGTATCACTAGGACATGGCTTCAGATGTGGTTTTCTTGGATTACTTCATATGGAGATTATACGTGAGAGACTGCATCGCGAATATAACCTTGATTTTTTGATGACTGTACCATCTGTGACTTACAGAATTTTACTTAAGAACGATCAGATCACAGAAATCAAGAGTCCGAAGGATCTGCCTGCGTCTAATGAGATTAAAGAATTCTTGGAGCCTATAGCAACTATAAAGATTCTAACGCCGTCTGAATATTTAGGCTCTGTCATTGAGATTTGTACAAAAAAAAGAGGAAAACAGATAAATCTTATATATCTCACTAATACAGTTGAAATTTCTTTTGAAATTCCTCTTTCAGAGATAATTTATGATTTCTTTGATAAATTAAAATCATTAACTCGCGGCTATGCCTCGTACGACTACGAGGTAAGTGATTATCGTGACAGCAAAATGATAAGACTTGATATTAACGTTAATAAGAAGCGAGTAGATGCATTATCGCAAATTATGCATACAGATGACTGTTATCGTAAAGCTAGAGATTTAATAGATAACCTCAAAGGTCTTATACCAAGACAAATGTTTGAAATATCTATTCAGGCATGCATTGGAGCTAAAGTTATTGCATCTACATCTATTAGGGGTTTTCGCAAAGATGTTACAGCTAAATTATATGGTGGTGATGTAACTAGAAAAATGAAATTATTGAAAAAACAAAAAGAAGGAAAGAAGAAAATGAAAAAAATAGGTAATGTTGAAATCCCAAAGGAAGCATTTTACGAATTCATGTCATCAAAGAAATAATATGGACTTTACTTTTCTATTAATAATTATAACTTTGGTAAGTGGGATATTTTATCTTATTCAACGCATATCATCTCTTCATGGTATGTTATTTGATATAGCTGAATTTTTCTCTTCAATTTTCATAATACTTTTCATCGTACTATTCATCAGGTCGTTTATAATCGAACCGTTCAGGATACCATCAGGATCAATGATACCAACTCTACTCATTGGTGATTTTATTTTAGTAAATAAATATGAATATGGCCTAAGATTGCCTCTTACTAATCAAATCTTAATCGAAAATAACAACCCTGACTATGGAGATGTTATTGTTTTTCAATATCCAGAGAATAAGAAAATTAACTATATTAAAAGAGTAGTTGGGTTACCTGGTGACAGTATTGAATATATAAATAAGACAATTTTTATAAATGGTAAAGAGATTCATCGTGACATAACAAGCAAGGATCATAAGATTTCTGTAGATTCTAAATTTATCTATACAGAGAAGAATGGCACTAGAGAGTATGATGTGTTGATTAACCCCAACATTGGTAATAATTTTTCTTACAGGATTCCTCAAGATAACTACTTTGTCTTAGGTGATAATCGTGACAACAGTAATGACAGTAGGTACTGGGGACCGGTTCATAAAAATAATTTAATAGGAGAGGCATTTATGATATGGATGTATTGGAACCCAAGCTCAAATATTAGCATCTCCGATAGATTTGGTGAGAACATTGATTAGCACACGAATTAATTCAAGCAAATTTAGTGATTTTGTTACTGAAATCCAAAAAAAAATCCATTATAAGTTTAATGATCATGAACTTCTATATTTAGCTTTCGCACACAAGAGTAATAATTCAGATAATTATGAGAGACTTGAGTTATTAGGGGATTCAGTATTGCGTCTTTTTATAACTGAATATCTATATCATCAATATAACAAGGCAAATGAGGGTGAATTGTCACGCGAAATCCAGAATATAGTTAATAAAGATCAATTGGCAGAATTAGCTACTGAAATGGATCTAATTAAATATCTTGATTTTAAAAATATCCGTATAGAGGATATCAACCTTAAGTCAAGCATCTCTGCTGATATATTAGAATCATTGATCGGAGCAATTTATTTGGATGCAGGCCATGCTGTAACACAAAAAATTATAGAAAAAATATTCCATAAGCAACTTTATTTGAAGAAATTTATTGGAGAAAAAGATGCAAAGACTACACTTCAGGAATATTGTCATTCAAAGAAAATTGATCTTCCTCTATATAAACACGAAAGAGTAAAAAGTCCTGATCATAACCCAATTTTTCACGTCACATGCACGATAGATAAATTATGTATCAACATTGGAGTAGAGTGTAAAAATGTAGCAGAAGGTCATAAAATAACATCTAGACGTGTACTAGAACGTCTGAAAGACAATGAAATCCATAAAAATAATATTAGCCGGAAAAAGTAACGTCGGGAAGTCCTCTCTGATGAACTTACTTTGTAGTTCATATGTATCAACTGTAAGTGAAAAAAAACAAACTACAAGAACTAATATATCTCAACTAGCTATATATAATGACTTAAAAATTATTATTTACGATACGCCAGGAATTTCTGTATATGGTAATAGTCTTTTATCTACACTCATGAAAAAGTCATATTTAAAAATCTTATCGTTATCAGATCTAGTTATCATAATGATAGATGATAAATCCAATTTAGATAGTTTTGATGAATCAATAATATCTTCAGCAGAGTCTTGTCAGAGGAAGATTCTGATAATTCTAAATAAAATTGATCTTATAGATGAGAAAGATGTTATGAAAAAAATATCAAACTTTAATAATAAATATGATTATCAAATACATCCGATGTCAATAAAAAATAAACATGGCATTGATAAATTTTATGAGATCTTGATTAATCATGCAATCGATAACGTTTCCGATGAGAAAAAATCATCACAAGATCTTGATAAGCTTACTATTCAAGAAATCATCAGAGGTGTTATAAATAATACAGCATATGGAGAGGTTGCCTATAATTGTGCTGTTATAACTGAGAATTTTATAGAAAGTAAAAAAATATTCAAAATTGGTAGTACAATTTATGTCGATAAAGACAACCATAAAAAAATTATTATTGGGAAAGGAGGGTCAAATATTAAAAAAATTGGGATTGAGGCAAGATCTCATTTAGAAAATATTCTTAATAAGCAAGTTCATTTAGACCTACACGTAAAGGTTAAGAATAATTGGAAGAATGACTATGAGTTTCTTCGAGATCTAGGTTATATGCTTTGAATTCCGACATAATACAATCCTTCATAATACATTCGAGATCGTATGGAGAGACAAGCATAATTTTTGATATGCTTACTCCGCAAAATGGAATAATTTCTGTCATATTAAAAGGTGCGAAGAAAAGGAAGGACTTTGCTCAGCTACATGTAGGAAAAGAGTTTGATATACAGATCTCGAAGGCAAAACTACCTATGTTACTCAAATATGAGGTCGGTGACTCATATTTAATTCAGAAGAAACATCTGCTTGTTATAATGTATTTTAATGAACTTATGTTAAGACTTATTCCAAAGTATCAACCACAAAAAAGACTTTATAGTATTTACAAACAATATCTGGAGTATATGAGTAAAACAGATGACAATAAAAATATCATTATAATTGGCTTTGAGCTCCTTCTATTGAAAAATATTGGGTATGCGATAAATACACAATTACAGACAAGTGAGATCAATGATGAAGATTTATATACATATGATTATTTAATTGGATTTAAAAAGATCAATACAAAGTCATCACTTCATATAACAGGCATTACATTAAAGAAAATACTTAACTTTGATATTAACTCGATCACAGAACTTGAAAATGTAAGGTTGATAACTAGAAATATAATTACTAATATTGCTGGTGATAAGACTATTAAGAGTTTTGATATAATATAACAACTAAGATAAATTTAATTCGGTAAGTGATATTTGATCTTTATCTAGTTCTAAAATATAGCTTTTCTGTTCCCAATCACCTAAGACTATTCTTTTACATTTTCTTCTATCAATAGTAAGGTCATGTATTTTTGGACGATGTGTATGCCCATGTATTAAAATATCTGCTTTTGATTCAGAGAGACAGTTTACAACTTCCTCTTTATTTACATCCATGATAATTTCTTTTTTAGTATCTGTCGCATTTTTGCTCTGGATTCTAAGTTGATCAGCAATCTTAAGACGTTCCTCAAGGGGTTTCGTTCTCATTTGATCTTGCCATTCTTTATTCCTTACCATAGATCGAAATTTTTGATAATTAACATCATCCGTGCAGAGTGTATCACCATGCATTAATAAGATATTCCTCTGATATAGATCTAACTGTGTTGGTTCATTAATCAATGTCATTCCATATCTTTCGCAAACTTTTTTAGAAATCATAAAATCCCGATTACCATGCATGAAGAAGACATCAACTCTGTCCGATATTGTTCTTATCGCCTCAAAGGCTGATCTAGTCCCAATTGCTGGATCATCATCGCCTACCCATGATTCTACAAAATCTCCAAGGATATATAATCTCTCCATAGATTGTTTAGAGTTCGTTATAAATTCAATAAAACTATTTATAACTTTTGGTCTCTTATGATCAAGATGTAGATCAGAGATGAATATAGTTTTCATTGCTACTCATCACTTATAACTACTTTTTCAATTAAAATAGTTTCAAGTGGAACATCTGAAAAATATCCTTTATTGCCAGTATCGCTCATTCCTATTTTTTCAACTATATCGATTCCATCTATGACTTCACCAAAAACACAGTAGCCATAACCATCAGGGGCATTCTTTTTATCTAAGAAATCATTATCTTTGAGGTTGATAAAAAACTGCGATGTAGCAGAGTGTGGATCAGATGTACGCGCCATCGCTATTGTACCTTTTTTATTGCTGATATTATTTGATGATTCATTTATTACAGGAGCATTAGTTGATATCTCTGATAAATCTGGAAGGTGTCCTCCACCTTGAATCATAAAATTTGCTATTACTCTATGAAATATAGTTCCATTGAATTTCCCTTCCTCTGCATAAGCAGTGAAATTCTTAGTTGTTTCCGGTGCTTTTTCATCATATAGTTTAATTTTAATATTACCGATTGATGTATGTATTGTGGCCAATTTACCTTCTCCGTTTGTTGCATTAACACTTTTGCTGAATGTAGAACTTAGTGCTATAGTTATAAACAAAAGCGATATTATTTTAATTTTTTTCATAATAATGTTATTAATATCATAATTCTAACATGACCATAAAATTATATAATACTTTAAGTAGAAAAAAAGAAATTATACGGCCTCAAAAAGAAGATTTGATAACCATGTATGTTTGTGGGCCAACCGTCTATAGTCACCCTCACATAGGAAACGCAAGAGCAGCGATTGTACCTGATATTTTATTTAGATTTCTTCAAACCAAATATTCTCAAGTGATTTATATTCGCAATATTACAGATGTTGATGACAAGATTATAGAGGCTGCAGAAAAAGAAAACACATCTATTGATAAGATTACTAATAAATACACAGAAATATATAAAAATAATATGTCAGGATTGGGAATACTAGACCCAACATATGAACCTAAGGTCACCGAGAAAATACCGAATATAATCAATTCTATAGAGAAAATAATTAAAAATGGTAATGCGTATGTAAGCGAATCACACGTCTTATTTAATACAAAAAGTTATGATTCTTATGGGCAGCTATCACGAAAAAAACTTGATGAGATGATAGATGGCGCAAGAGTCGATGTCGCATCTTATAAGAAATACCCGGGAGATTTCATCCTATGGAAGCCATCAATAGGCGACTCTCCTGGCTGGAAAAGCCCTTGGGGCAAAGGGAGGCCAGGATGGCATATTGAGTGTACGTCAATGGTGAAAGATGTTCTTGGGGATGATACTACATTAGACATCCATGGAGGAGGCAATGATTTAATTTTTCCTCATCATGAAAATGAGATAGCTCAAGGTAACTGCATGAGTAAAAAAAATTACTGCAATCATTGGTTTCACAATGGAATTGTTTTAGTGGATAAGAAAAAAATGTCTAAATCTCTTGGTAATGTAATTTTAGTAAACAATCTTTTCAAGAAATCCAATAAGAATATTCTCCGAGCAGCTTTACTTTCGACGCATTATAGGCAACCACTTAATTGGACAAAAAAAACACTTTCGAATGCATCTGGACTTATCCAACGATTGTCCTCTTCAATTGAACATGAGAAACAAGAAACCCTAGATAGCACTGCTTTGGATGAAATCTCCGATATTTTATCAGATGACCTTAATACACCTGAAGCATTTCGATACCTAACTGGATTAGCTAAACATGCAAAAAGAAATAAAAATGATAGGTACGCTCTAATGCAATCATCAATGTTACTTGGAATTGATTTAAACCATACTACGGAAGAACCTGATATTACTGATGAACTCAGAGATAAAATTGAGACACTTCTCACAAAGAGGAGTAAATTACGGAATTCAGGTCAATACGATGAAGCAGATACTGTAAGACAGGAACTATCTGATTTGGGTGTTTCTATAGAGGATAGTAGTGGCAAAACGACTTGGAAAATAGACGCTGATAAATAATTTATTTAATTTTAAAAAAATTATGGGTATGTATAATACATAGTACCACGGGGTGTAGCGCAGCTTGGTAGCGCGGCTGGTTTGGGACCAGTAGGTCGTAGGTTCGAATCCTATCACCCCGAATGTGCGCCTGTAGCTCAGTTGGATTAGAGTACATCGCTACGAACGATGGGGTCGGAGGTTCGAGTCCTTCCAGGCGCGAAAAACATGATAAGATGTATTTACGGTGGGTGTAGCTCAGTTGGTTAGAGCCCTGGTTTGTGGTACCAGTTGTCGTGGGTTCGAATCCCATCATCCACCCCAATATGCGAGAGTGGCGGAATTGGTAGACGCGCTGGTTTTAGGTACCAGTACCTTTGGTGTGAGAGTTCGAGTCTCTCCTCTCGTATTTTTAAACTATATGAAAAAAAATTTTTTATTAACTTTAGCATTATTCTTATTATCTTCATGTACAGATAGTGACAACTATAAGTTCATTCAGACAAAATCATCAAACTTTTGTCTTTCAAATGAGTATCAGATTTGTATAAATGCTATAAAAACTAGGTGTCCTTCAAATTTTTCTATTAAAGCAAAGCAGAAATATGAATACTATATCGATTCTGATAGAATAATTGTTGAATTTGTATGCTCAAAGGGATGATATGGGAAAAGTATTCATAAATGAATTTAAAAAAAAATTAGCACTAAAAAACAAAGAGGCTCCTTTAGGACACAGTATTTCCAGTGTGAATTTTAAAACACTTCATGACAGAAAAATCCAGAGCTTTAATAATGGCTTGACCAAGTTTTTACTCAATAATGAGATTCGCAAAAATATTAGAAAAGTGAATGATTATACTATCAGGATTGACAAATCACCCATTATGAATGAGTATGGAACCGCAACGAGATCATATATTACCCTCTCTCTTGTAGAATTGAGCGATGAAAAAGAAACTTGGGAGTGTGCAGTTTTTGAGTGTGACGAATTACATGAGAGTGAATCCATCCTAGAGAAGTTTGATAATGCGCAGATAGCAATTGAATATTTTATAAATCAAGTAATAAATAAACAGGCGCAGTAATAAAATGAAAAAAAATGTCAAAATTGAAAATCAAGAGGGACTAAAACGCTCATTAGAAATAACTGTAGATAAAGAAAATTACGCAAGCATTTTCAAATCATCAATACTTGACTACACTAGAAATTCTAACATTCCAGGTTTCAGGAAAGGTAAAGCGCCGGAGAATATAATCTTGTCGAAGTATGGTAAAAATATTCATGCAGACATCATTGGTAAACTTGTCAATAGATCATTAGATGAGGCACTCACTGAGAATAATTTAGAGCCAGCGAGTCCTCATCAACTAGATATTAAAACAGAGGGATCGTCCACTATAGATCTTCGTTTTGTTGCAAATTTTGAGGTTTATCCAAATTTTGAATTATCAAATTTGAAAAATATTACTATTGAGGAGCCTGATGTTGATATTGAAGAAGTAGATGTCATGGATGTAATAAAAAATATCCAAAATCAACATGTTAAATGGTCAGAAACATCATCAAGCATAACACCCGGTAACAAAGTAATCTTAGACTATAAAGCAGCAATAGATGATCAGGAAAACAAAGATCTCTCAAGGGATAATTATACACTTATAGTTGATGAGAAAATAAAGGGTGATGAATCCACTGTTAAATTGTTGGAGATGTTTTATGAGAATCTAACTGGTAAGAAAAAAAATGATGATTTGTCTGTTGACTTCAATATGCCTAAATCATTTGCCAATAAAGAAATCGCAGGAAAAAAAATAAACTTTAAAATTAAGATTAAACAGATATTTTCTGGTACTAAACCAGACCTTAATAAAGATTTTTACAAACTCCTTGGTCTTGAAAATTCTAATGATGAGGAATTCAAAAAAAGTGTTTCAGATCAAATGAAAATAGAATTAGAAAATAGAAAGAAATCTAACATGACCGCATCTTTGAATGAGAGACTTTTAGAAAATGTCAGCTTTGATGTCCCCAATTATTTACTAGAAGGTGAGACAAAAATTATTCAAGATCAGTACAAGGGGATGATGAAAGACCTAGACGAAGTTACAAAAAGTGAGCTTGATAAAATTGCTATTAAACGTGTCAGATTAAATCTAATTTATAGAAAAATTGCAAAATCTAATAACATAACCGCAACAGACCAAGATGCAATTTCTTACATTAACCAATCTAATGATCCTAGTAAAAATGAAATAATAACTAAGATGAAAGAAGATAAAAGTATTGCTAATCAAATAAAGCATAAAATCATAGAAGATGGTATAGTAAATTATGCTTTGTCAGTTTGTAAAACAGAGAAAATAAAAAAGAAATTTAATGAGGTTGTAACCTAATATGGCAGAAAAAATATTTAACAATCTTGTCCCTATGGTAGTTGAGCAAACACCAAGAGGTGAGCGAGCTTTTGATATTTACTCCAGACTCCTCAAAGAGAGGATAATATTCGTAGTTGGACCTATAGACGATAATAGTTCTAACCTAGTTGTTGCTCAATTATTATTTCTTGAGTCTGAGAATCCTACAAAAGATATAAACTTATATATAAATTCACCTGGCGGATCTGTTACAGCAGGTCTATCTATTTACGATACCATGCAATTCGTTAAGCCTGACGTTAGCACTCTATGCATAGGACAAGCTGCAAGTATGGGCGCGATATTACTTGCTGGAGGAACTGAGAAGAAAAGGCGATCTTTGCCAAACTCTAGAGTCATGATACATCAGCCTCTAGGTAGCTTTCAGGGTCAAGCGACAGACTTTGACATTCAAGCGAGAGAGATTTTAAATATTCGCTCAAGGTTAAATGAGATACTCTCAAAGCACACTGGGCAAACGCTCAAGAAAATACAAAATGATACCGAAAGAGATAATTTCATGACCGCAGATGAGGCCAATAAATACGGTATTATCGACGAAATATTGACTTCCAGATAATCAATATTCAATACAAAATACAGTGTTTTTCCTGATTTTTTTACATTTTTGTAAAAGAAAGGTATACTTTTTATAGATGGATACTAATACTAAAGATTCGAATAAACTACTGCATTGTTCTTTCTGTGGTAAAAATCAAAATGAGGTCAGCAAGTTAATCGCGGGTCCATCTGTATTTATCTGTGACGAATGTGTAGATCTATGTAATGAAATAATACGTGATGAGTTAGAGGAAAAATCCCTTAAAACAAGAAAAAATCTTCCTAAGCCTCAAGAAATAAAAAATATTTTAGACGAATATGTTATCGGTCAGAATCATGCAAAAAAAGTTTTATCTGTCGCCGTCTATAATCACTACAAACGACTAAATTCGAAAGACACAAAAACAGAGGTAGAGCTTAATAAGAGTAATGTTCTCCTAATTGGGCCAACGGGCTCCGGTAAAACTTTACTTGCTGAGACACTTGCAAGATTACTGAATGTCCCCTTCACAATAGCAGACGCTACTACTCTCACAGAGGCTGGCTATGTTGGAGAAGATGTTGAGAATATAATTCAGAAATTATTACAAAAATGCGACTATGATGTTGAAAAAGCCCAAACTGGCATAGTATACATTGATGAAATTGATAAAATTTCTAGGAAATCAGACAATCCATCGATTACGAGAGACGTCTCAGGTGAGGGTGTTCAACAAGCTCTGCTTAAATTAATTGAAGGAACAATTGCCTCTGTCCCACCTCAAGGTGGAAGAAAACATCCACAACAAGAATTCCTGCAAGTTGACACATCTAGTATCTTGTTCATAGTGGGTGGAGCATTCTCAGATTTAGATAAAATTATTCAAGATCGGACAGATAAGTCTGGAATAGGTTTTGCGGCTAATGTAAGGGATATCTCATCTAAAATTAGCCTTGCAGAGACTTTGAATACAGTCGGCCCAGAGGATTTAATTAAGTATGGCCTAATTCCAGAATTTGTTGGAAGACTGCCAGTGATTGCAACCTTAGAAGAATTAGACGAGGACTCGTTAGTAAAAATTCTTACACAACCAAAAAATGCCCTGATTAAACAATATCAGAGATTATTCCAAATGGAGGAATGTGACCTAGAATTCAGAGATGATGCATTATCAAGTATCGCAAAAAAAGCTATGGAGAGAAAAACAGGAGCTAGAGGCTTGCGGACACTTCTTGAAAAGACACTATTAGACACAATGTATGACCTGCCATCATCTAGCGATATAGATAAAGTTGTTATAGACAAATCAGTTATTGAGTCGTCAAATAAACCACTACTTATATATGGTAAAAATAAGTCAAAAGTTAATTCAAAAGATTGAGTTGAATAATAAGGTTATGCCCTTATATTCCAATTATGATAAACACACGGCTAAGAGATTATGAATAAAAAACATATACCAGTCTTACCTTTGAGAGATGTAGTGGTTTACCCGAATATGGTTGTACCCCTGTTCGTTGGTAGAGAGAAATCGATAAAATCTTTGGAAGACTCCATGAATGAATTTGACAAGTCTATCCTGTTAATAACGCAGAAATCTCCTGATGTTGATGACCCTAAAGAGAGTGAACTCTATCAGATTGGTTGTGTTGCGAGCATATTGCAGTTATTAAAACTACCTGATGGCACAATGAAGGTTTTGGTTGAAGGTGGGTCTAGAGCCAAAGTAACAAAATTAATAGATAGAGAAGGTTCGTTGTATGCTGATTACGAGGAAATGAATCAACCTACTCAATTACCTATAACACATGAAGATGCACTCAGCAGAACTTTGGAAGATACTTTCAATCAATACGTGAAACTAAACAAGAAAATTCCTCCAGAAGTGCTATCCTCTATCGCTGGTGTTGAAGATCTATCAAAATTATCAGATAGTATAGCTGCTCACATGACGATGAGGCTAGATGAAAAACAAGAAGTCTTGGAAATTGTAGATACCAAGACAAGAGTAGAGTACTTAATTAAGACCATGAATTCTGAGTTGGATGTCCTCCAGGTAGAAAAGAAAATCCGAGGAAGAGTTAAACAGCAAATGGAGAAAAGTCAGAGAGAATATTATCTCAATGAACAAATGAAAGCTATTCAGAAAGAGTTGGGTGAGATTGGGGAAGAGCCAAATGATTTTGATGCAATCCAGAAAAAAATTGAAACTACAGGTTTATCAAAAGAAGCAAAAGAGAAAATAACTTCGGAGTTTAAT
>TARA_B100001057_G_scaffold79863_1_pt1 | contig 24418 bp, 24 predicted proteins | sample TARA_B100001057 | Tara Oceans TARA_B100001057 (sample SAMEA2621839) | marine metagenome | biome: marine biome (ENVO:00000447); feature: surface water layer (ENVO:00002042); material: "saline water (ENVO:00002010), including plankton (ENVO:xxxxxxxx)" | depth 5 m
TCAATCTACAACTTGCTAACTCTCGAGACAGAAAGGTTCTAAGTGTAGAGGCTTCCTGTATTGACCACCGGCGACGCCGCATGCTCTCCGCACAGCACCACCAGCAAATTACTGACCATGGCAGCTTTTCGCTCCTCATCCAAAGAAACAATATGCTGATCAGCTAACCGACTCAGGGCCAGGTCTACCATTCCAACCGCACCCTCGACAATTTTTTCTCGAGCTGCGACGATTGCAGATGCCTGCTGTCTTTGCAACATGGCATTTGCAATTTCTGGAGCGTAAGCCAGATGGCTGAGGCGGGCCTCGATTACTTCTACACCCGCCTTGCTAAGGCGGTTCTGAACTTCAGTCTTAAGCAGTGCAGCCACCTCTTCCGGACTACCACGTAAGCAAAAATCCTGTCCTTCCTCACCGTAGCTATCATAAGGGTGGGTTGTTGCTAAATTCCGCAGCGCTGCTTCGCTCTGTATCTGCACATAGTTTTCATAGTCATCCACTTCGAAAAGTGCCTCGGCGGTATCAACAACTTTCCAAACAACGACTGCCGCGATGTCAATTGGGTTTCCACTGCTATCATTGACCTTGAGCGTGCCAGATTCGAAGTTTCTTACCCTGAGCGACACTTTCTTCTTCATGTAAAGCGGGTTCGCCCAGTGTAAGCCTTCGCTCCGCTCACTTCCCACGTATCTGCCGAAAAGCTGAAGTACCCGACCCTGATTAGGCGCGACCATAAAAAACCCCACCCAACATGCTAGAACCAGCAGCCAGAAAAGAGCCAAAGGAATTTTCAACATCATTGGCAAAATCCCTATCGCTACTGGTGTCGCCAATGTGAGGAACAGCAAGACACCAATCGCCTTATAACCGTTGTAAGATGCGGCTTCACGTTCTTCTATCATAAAACACCTCCCGGTGGACTCAAGCAATAGTAGGGAAATCATTTGCGCCGGTCTCTTGCCGAGGCAATCCGATCATTTTGATATCATTTTGATATATTTCTGTCAAATCAGGATCGGGAACAGTGGAAAAGCAAAGAGACAATATGCAAGGATCGATTCCGCAACTTAAGCGATGAAGATAACAAAGGAAGCAACACCATTAATAAAATTTCGCCGCGAGTGACCCCGAAGAGATTAGCCTACTGCACTCAGGCGCCTTAGTTATGTTCGCCCAACCAAGCAGATACTAATTCTAAAATGTCCTGAGGTCGCTCGAACGGCACCAAATGGCCAGTCCCGGCAATTTCCTCGTAGCGATGCTGCGGTGACTTTGCACGCCACCGCTGCCACGAGCGCTGACTGAGGACGTTGGAGCGCTCACCCCTTATAGCCAAAATTGGTATCTCCAGCTTATCCAGTAAGGGCCATATGTTCTGCACATTTAAATAACATGCAGCTTCCCACTCTCGGGAAAAAGCTAGCTCAAACTGCCCGTCCTCGCGCTCAATGAGGCCGTAGTTCACGTAGTCCCAAAGCGCATCGTCGCCAATACGCTTAAACACGGCTTTCGGCCGGAAATGATCAAAGGCCTGTTGTCGACTCTGCCACTCCTGTTGCCGAGCGAGTGTACGTCGCACAAGTGGCAGCGTCCTGCGAACAAGCGGCTTGAACAACCGTAAAGACCAGCAGTAGGACGCTGGTACCAGAACCGGCTCGATTAAGATCAGACCCTTGAACAGCTTGGGCTGGCGGGCCGCAGCAGAAATCAGCGCGGCAGTGCCCATCGAGTGCCCCATGCCGAAGACCGCCTGCTCCCGCGGTGCGAGAAGCGACTCGACATCCGCGCTAAATACCCGCCAGGACCGTAATGAATTTGGTGAATCAGGCTTCGGCCATAACGGACGATGCAGTCCGGCGATCACCGTATGTGATTGCGTAAGAGGCCCCAGCAAGGACCGATAGGCCAGAGGTGGATAGCCATTGGCATGCGCGAAGAACAGAGTATCTCCCTCTCCGCCAACCTTGAGATAGGGAACAGACCCCGTCCCACTAACTAGGCTTACTGCAGTCATGAATATTCAAACACGGTCAATTGCTTGGCCGCGAAAAATCGAACGATCAAATAACAAACGAGACCTACAGGTCCTAGCAGAAAAGTGAGTAGCAAACAGGGCGCGACCAATATATGAGGGATTTTATGCTTTTGTGAGTCCTGTGCTTCCCAGCAACCGACAAACAGATCGAAGGCCAGATAGTGAACCCATCCCGCTGTCAACATGTAGGGGTTTTCGAACAGAACGGCCACTTCCTTAACCGAACTAAACCCGCCGCCATCTGGCCATACCAAGATTTGAGACAACACCAGACCAGCGTATGCCAGTGCCAGGCAAAACGGGACCACTCCTCCGCTGATCACTGCCAGAGTCCACTTCCATCTCGGCAGAAAAAACAAAAGAGCCCAACCGGGTAAAACCATGCTACTACAGGCAGAGAAAACAAATTCCGCACTCATACGTTACCTTGCTCAGCGACCCGAACGATTACCCTGCGGACAGTAACTCACACCGTGGGCTCAAGTATACCTTGAGTTGCACTCATTTAAACTTCCTAAGCGCTGAATTCGGCAAAAATTCAAAGTCTGATCTTTGATTCACTCGACTGCCACTCACTGATCGGGGCAGCCCCGATATTTATCGCATCGGAATGGCTGAGGTAATTCACCCAGCTCAGTCAGTAGGGTACACTGGAAACGGAAACGGAGTTTTAGATGAGCTTTACCCAACAAACCGCTTCTCGACAAGAGGACCGCTCCTTTATGAGCAAACTCCTAGGCGGCGAGTTTGGTCTGGCTGTCACCTATTGGATCTTATTTTTTCTGGGCGCCGGCAGTTTTTTCATCTTTGGCAGTAAGGCTGTGGATACGGAGCGGTGGCTGATTTATCTCGGTATAGTTACAGCAGCACTTGTCTACACGTTTCTGTTAATTTTGGGTATCAAAGCAGCTTATCAAGGCCCGCAACTCTGGAAAGTGATGTCTCGCACCTCTTCGATCTTCATGATCATAAATGTGCTAGTAGGCATCTCAACTCTGGGTTTCATCTACTAACGTCTATCAGATCACACCATGCCTTCATCACCAGTCACTAGCTACTCGCTTTTCGTAAAGAAATCTTGTCCTACCTGCGAATTGATCGAGCCCGTTGCCAAAAAACTGTCCGAGCTTCTCGGCAACCGCCTGTTGATATATGTTCAGGACGATATGTCTTTCCTCAAAGAGATTGAGCAACGATATAATGACATTGAACTAGAGCAATCATACCGACAAAAAGTGGAGATCGTGCCGACCCTGATCCGTCACGGTGAAGAAGCGCAGCGCATTGTTGGCTGGGACAAGCAACAGTGGCAAGAGTTTACCGGCATCTCAGAGTTGGGAGCACAGCTCATAGATTTTAAGCCTGGCTGCGGCTCACTGACCGAAGAGCCCGGCATGGCCGAAGAGCTTGCAGCCAAATTTAGCAGTCAAAAGCTAAAAGCGCGACGTATTCAACTAGCCGACGCTGAAGACGAAATGGAGGCCTGCTTCGATCGCGATTGGTCGGACGGCCTTCCTGTTATCCCGCCAACACCTGTTCGGGTCATGCGCATGTTAGCCGGGACCGAACTGGAAGCGGGTGATCTCATCGGTGTTGTTCCACCGGACAATATTCCCTGCAATGTCGAAAAGGTCGCGATCAATGCTGTGATGGCGGGTTGCAAGCCCGAATACTTTCCGACCGTGATTGCCGTAGTAAGAGCAGCTCTACAAGATCGATTCTGCATGCACGGTCTGCTGTGTACCACCTACTTTTCATCGCCTGTGGTCATCGTTAACGGCCCTGAAAGCAGACACATTGGTATGAACTCGGGAGGCAATGCGCTGGGGCAAGGTAACCGAGCAAATGCAACTATCGGGAGAGCCCTACAGCTGCTTATCAGAAACGTCGGAGGCGGCAAGCCCGGCGGCATTGATCGGGCGACCCTTGGAAATCCTGGTAAATATACTTTCTGCTTCGCGGAAGATGAATCGGATGACGCATGGCCCACTCTCGCAATGGATCAGGGATATCAGCGAAAGGATTCCGTTGTCAGCCTGTTTGCTGGTGATGGAGTGCAGCCCATCCTTGATCAGGTGTCACGGACACCTGATTCGCTGGCAAAAAGTATGGCTGCTAGCCTGCGGTCGGTTGTTCATGTCAAGAAATTTGGGATGGCCGATGCCGTCCTTGTAGTTTGCCCGGAACACCGAAGAGTGCTGAGAACAAACGGATGGAACAAGGAGGACTTGCTGCAGGCTATTCACGACGAATTGGTCACGCCGGGCGCTGATCTCGTGAGTGGCGTCGGAGGCATAAAGGAAGGCATGCCGGACAGACTGAAGGATAAATTACTGAGCAAGTTTCGAGACGATGGTCTGCACATCGTTACCGCAGGCGGCACGGCCGGCATGTTTTCTGCCATCATCAGCGGCTGGGTAGCTTCAGGAGAAAGAGGCAGTCAACTTGTCTCTCAACGAATTCAATAACGGAGACTCAAATGAGCACAATGATGATGTTGGACCCAACCAGTGAACACAGTCCGGCGGAACGGCAGCTCCTGCCCCGTCTAAAGACACCGAGCGACACGACCATAGGTCTTTTGGATATCTCCAAGCCTCGCGGCAAAGAATTTCTGGATGAGATCCAAAAGGCGCTTGAAGCACTCGGTGCAACGGTTCTGAGATACACCAAACCCACGTTCGCTCGAGTGGCACCTAAAGAGCTTTCACAGCGGATCAGCAGCGAATGCGATGCCGTAATTGAAGGTCTGGCCGACTGAGGCTCATGTACCTCGTGCAGTTTGCATGACATCATGGACCTTGAAAGCCGCGGCATTCCCGCAGGGTTTGTTGCATCTTCTGAGTTTACCCAGGCAGCAGAAGCGCAAGGTAGATCATTGGGAATCCACCCTAAAAGCGTATTCGTTCCGCATCCTATCCAGGACAGGACTGATGATGAAATGAAAGAATTGGCCAGAAATGCGATAGAGCAAGTTTTGCAACTTGTGGTCGAAGATAAGTAACCGGAGAAAAAAATGACGAAAGAAGCAGTAATCGTAGCAACCGCAAGAACTCCTATCGGCAGGGCCTACAGGGGGGCTTTCAATGATACCGATGCCCCAACGCTCGGCGGCCACGTGATCGCTGAGGCAGTCAGCCGGGCAGGAATAGAGTCCGGCGAGGTTGATGACGTTATCATGGGTTGCGCCATGCAGCAGGGCACTTCAGGCTACAACATCGGCAGAATGGCGGCAGTCGCGGCAGGACTGCCGAGCTCTGTCTCAGGCATGAGCATCGATCGCCAATGTGCATCGGGCATGATGGCAATTTGTACCGCCGCCAAGCAGGTAGTCAACGACAATATGCCCATTGTGATCGGAGCTGGACTGGAATCCATCAGCCTTGTGCAAAACGAACACCGCAATGGATTTCGTGCGCAAAGCCCCTGCGTCACCGGAAAGTCTGAGCACGCTTATATGTCGATGCTGGAAACTGCCGAGGTTGTAGCGAAGCGGTACAACATCAGCCGTGAGCAACAAGACGATTACGCTCTGCAAAGTCAGCAGCGGACCGCGGCAGCCCAGCAGGCTGGGGCCTTCGACGCAGAACTGGCACCATTTCCATCAAAAATGGTCTTCATTGACAAAGAAACGAAAGAGCAGAGTGTGCACAACGCACATCTCGAAAAAGACGAGGGCAACCGCCCGACTACGACCCTTGAGGGGCTGAACGGACTGAAGCCGGTTTTTGAAGGAGGGGTAATTACCGCAGGGAATGCTAGCCAGTTGTCAGATGGTGCCTCTGCATCCGTAGTTATGGACAGCAAACTCGCAGAAACGAAGGGACTAAGCCCATTGGGCGCCTATCGAGGCATGGCGGTTGCGGGCGTTGAACCTGATGAAATGGGCATTGGCCCGGTTAAAGCCGTGCCGAAGCTGCTAAAGCGCTTCAATCTGTCCATGGATGACATCGGCCTGTGGGAACTTAATGAAGCATTTGCAGTGCAGGTGATCTACTGCCGCGATGAACTGGGCATACCCAATGAGCAGCTCAACGTAAATGGTGGTGCAATTTCAATTGGACACCCGTACGGAATGAGCGGAGCGAGGATGGTCGGTCATGCACTTATCGAAGGAAAGCGCCGGGGCGCAAAGTACGTCGTCTGCACCATGTGCGTTGGCGGCGGCATGGGCGCCGCCGGACTTTTCGAAGTTTACTAAACCGCCACGCTGTGGGTGCTCCCTTGCACCCATAGCAGCTTGACATCTAGAGTCTGTCGTCTGACTCAGCAGTTGAACGCGCTGACTTTATACCCGACTGCAAACGGAGCTATTGCTAATACTCACCAGTCGGGGCAACGCTGTGTTCGCTTAATATCCGGGAGACCACCAACAATTCCGCAATGCACTGGAATTTATAGAGCCAGACGTCGCTCGCGGGCTGCCTGACGGGGAACACGCGCGAGGCGATTTTCGTAGCAGAAACCGATGAAAAGAACCCTACCAGACGATCGTTGAAAGACGGTTATCTCCCTCTAGCGCTTACTATTTAGCGCCAAAGGAATGGGTTTGTCGGCCTGAGGCTAGTCGTGTTTCTCGAGAATTAGCTGCACTGAACGCCCCGTTAAAGAACTGGATGAAAAGCCTGCTTTTTTGCTCGACGCCACTCCCCAGATTTAATTCAATGTTGTTTTTTGTGCTCTATTCAGAGATAGTCAAAAGCTCAAACTTAGGATTTTTTGAATTCATCCTTCTAAGGATGATTAACCACTGAAAAGGACACCAAGGTCATGCGAGTCTTACCTATTTTCCCAGGCGTTTTTCCTGCTCTCACAACCATTCTGGTCGTTACAGCACAGCTGGGTTTTGCCGCCGACTTCCCCCGCGTCAAACCAGAGCTTGCCGGAATGTCGACGGAGCGGCTCGAACGACTGGATACCGTCCTGAAATGGTATGTCGAAAATGAAAAGGTTGCCGGTCAGGTGGCAATAGTTTTACGGCAAGGCCGGGTCGTCTTTTCAGCAGCGAATGGCTGGCAAGATAAAGAGGCGGGGATACCCATGCGTGAGAATTCCATATTCCGAGTCGCCTCACAGACAAAAGCATTGGTTAGCACCGGCATCATGATACTTCATGAACGCGGTCAGCTTGATATCAGTCATCCTCTGAGTCGATACATCCCTGAATGGGAGAACATGGAAGTTGCTGTCAGCGAGTCGGACAACAGTTATCGTCTCGAAGAAGCCAGAAGGCCAATTACCATTCGCCAACTGCTTACCCATACTGGCGGGGTCAGTTATGGCAGCGGACCTGCACAAGAGCAGTGGCACCAAGCGGGCTTCCAGGGCTGGTACTTCGCTGATAAAAATGAACCCATATTGGAGTCCATCAAACGGATGGCTGCCCTACCTCTGGACCAGCATCCCGGGGAGGAATACATCTACGGTTACAACACAGATATTCTTGGAGCCGTGATAGAAGTCGCTAGTGGCAAAGATCTGAGCACTTTCCTTACCGAAGAGCTATTTGAACCCCTACAAATGATCGATACCCATTTCTTTCTGCCAGAAGATAAAGCAGCGCGCCTCTCCGTCGTCTATGAACCGTCATCCGGCGGGGGGATACGTGCGATCACCAGCACTAACGGCATGCGGAGTCAGGGCCTGTATGTTCAGGGTAGCGGCCCCAACACCTCATTCTCCGGCGGTGCCGGCCTACTTTCCTCGGCAATGGACTATGCCAGATTCCTGCAAATGACTCTAAACGGTGGCGAATTGGACGGGCAGCGCATCCTGTCGCGCAAGACAATCGAGCTTATGACAACCGATCATCTTGGTGGCATCCCATTCCGGGATGGACAGGGATTCGGTCTTGGTTTTTATGTGGTCACTGATCTGGGCGAAAGAGGCATACTCGGCTCCGAGGGAGAGTATGGTTGGGGGGGCGCGTATCATACAACTTACTGGGTTGACCCGGCTGAAGAGTTGGTTGTGGTTTATCTGACTCAACTGATCCCGGCACAGGGAATAGACGATTACAGCAAACTCAGAAGCGGAGTTTATCAGGCAATCGTCGATTAACGACTCGATCTAACTGACAACAAGGACAGAACAATGAAAGGGCTGCTATCAGCTTTACTGTTTACGCTGTGCATCCAGGTGGCTCACGCACAACTGGCAACTCCGAATGGCTCTGGTATCGCCTACGGGCACATACATCTCAATGTTTCGAACATTGAGCAGCACATAGACATTTGGACAGAACATTTCGGTGGCGAGGAAATCAGTATCGGACATCTGCAAGCAATAAGATTTCCGAATCTGATTGTGATGTTCACCGAACAGACACCCACGATGGGCTCACAAGATACGGTGATGGATCATTTCGGCTTCAAAGTGCGCAACATTCAGCGGTTTATTGATAAGTGGGAATCTGAAGGCTTTGAAATGGGTCGAGTATTCATCGGCGCCGAAGGTCAAACTAACGCTTATGTAACACTACCGGATGGCGTCTATGTTGAACTTCAAGAGGACCAGGGCCTCCACGAGGAATTTACCGGCTATCACATTCACTACTTTACGCAGGATTCCGAAAGCTTGCTGGATTGGTACGTAGAGATTTTTGATTTGGAAATTCGCCCGAGGGGCACAATCGTCACGACAACGAACGTGCCAGGGACCAATCTGAGTTTTGGCAATTCCAATGAACAACGAGAGCCCACCCTCGGTGCCGCCATTGATCACATTGGCTTTGAAATTGAGAATCTCCAGGATTTCTGCCGAAAGCTTGAGGCCAAGGGCGTTCAATTCGAAGTGTCATACCGTAGGAATGAAGCGCTTGGACTGGCGACCGCGATTTTTACCGATCCCGGCGGTGTGAGAGTTGAATTGACAGAAGGGCTCGACGCTCACTGATCTAAAGCCCAGCTTTTCGATCTTACATTCTCTTTTAGGTTTTTCTGGAAGCAAGGCAAAATCTCGCCAACCGTCTATACCTTACTTAATTGATATCGGCGGCATGCTGCTTCAGCATTTCCAGAGGCACAACTTCAAGTGCGCGCTTATGCGTCCTCATTAAATGCACGATTGGCGCTCTCCCGTTTTTGCAAGCCTCAAGCCAGCGGGAAGCGCACAGGCACCAGTTGTCTCCGGGGGACAGACCGGGAAAGCCAAATTGTGGGGCCGGCGTCATCAGATCATTACCCCGCGAGCGGGAGAATTCAAGGAACTCCTGCGTCACTTCGACGCAGACCGTATGGGAACCGTGATCCCCAGCGCCGGTATTACAGCACCCATCACGATAATAGCCCGTGACCGGATCCATCCCGCAAGGGATCAGCGGCTCGTCGAAAACATTCAAAGATTCGTTCATGATAACTCCATCAGATAAAGTTGGTTACACTAGCTTGTAGGTATGGACCACAGACCCTTTTGACTCCGACTAACTGCGGTTAAGTTTTAGCTATTTTGTTTCCATCGGGGGACAGTAGTGCGCAAATTTATCCAGTAACCCTGCAGGTGAATCGGACCAGACAATCATAGCCTTGTGCTGCGCCCTGATAAATTGCTGATCAACCGCATATGTCAGAAATTCTGACAATTTATCGTAGTACCCGCCAATATTGAGGATGCCACAGGGCTTGCTATGGATCTTCAGCTGTGACCAAGTCAGTATTTCGAACAACTCCTCAACCGTTCCAAAACCTCCGGGCAGCGCAATAAAGGCGTCTGACAGATCTGCCATAATTGCTTTGCGTTCGTGCATAGTGCTCACCTCAATCATTTCTGTTAAATCACGATGTGGCACTTCGCGGCGAAACAGCCCAGAGGGCATCACTCCAGTCACTTTTCCGCCACCAGTTAAAATGGTGTTCGCAATCTCTCCCATCAATCCAATGCTAGCGCCGCCGTAAACAAGATCGATTCCCCTTCGAAGAAACTCTTCGCCAAGCTCGCGCGCACCCTTCGAATAAAAGTCCCCTAATCCGGACCCCGAACCGCAGTAAACACAGACTTTTTTTATCACTCTCTTTAATCCTTCCCCGTAGCTTTTACACTCCAAGACTATCTGCGAAACAGTATCAACCAGCGACTGAGGTTCAGAACATTGACCAAAGCAGCTGAAAAATAAGTCAACGCCGCTGCTTTCAATATCCGTCTGACAGCCGGAATATCCGCGTGCTTAATGTATTCCCCTTCAATCAGGATTGGCAACGCTTTACTAAAACTGGCGTCCCATTCCTCTGGCAAAATGATCAGATGGGCCATGGCGCCTCCCAGCTGCAAAAGCAATGACAGGGCTATCATGATCGCCAATGCCCCAGGGGCGCGCAAGAATATTCCAGCAATTGGAATGAGCCACATTATCAGAATACCGCAGCGATTCAGGGCCGAGGCCACTGGCAGATATTTGCTCCGCAGCTGAAATATTCGCTCCTTTCGAAAAAATTGAATCGCATGACCCACCTCATGAGCCGCAACCGCCACCGCAGTCAGAGATTTTCCCCGGTAATTTTGCGGGCTCAATCTGACAGCTTGTCCCCTGGGATCAAAGTGGTCCCCCAATGGGGGACATTCTTCCACAGCAATGCCATCAAGTTGAAAGCGATCAATCAAATGTTGCGCCAACTCAGCACCAGTACCCCGGATATCGCAGTCGTCTTTGCTATAAAAATGCATGACGCGACGCACCCAAAAAGAAGGAAGATAGATTAACAGCACGGCAAAGACAGCGAAACTGGCAAGTAACATCGAACGACCTATTGAGCACTAAAATTAGCAAAGCCCGCCGGATAATACTGCTCACGGCGATGATCAGTGCAAACCACACAAACTTTTAGCGCGAGCTGTTTAACTTCACAGGGATGACGAAGTATCCGAAGACGCCGTACCTGACTTTCTGTACTGACTGACATTTACAGTGGAATAGTCCTCAACCAGGGGCATAACGCACTTTGTTCTTGTGGTAGATATGTTGTTCCTAAGCGTCAAGGACGATAGCAGTAAACTTCCCCAATGCACCATTAGACTCGCAGTGGATCATAATTCTAAGACTTAAACTTGTGTCGTTCTAATGGTCAGGGAATCAAAAGTCATTGAGAGTTGCGTAGCGATCGCGATGGAAGCTAGCATCCCCCAAGAATTGCTGCGCCACTCTCGCCCGCTTAAGAAAAAAGCCGATATCGAATTCATCAGTCATACCAATACCGCCATGCATTTGAATGCCTTCGTTGCTTACTCTTTCAAAGACTTCACTCAATTTCGCTTTAGCTAGGCTGGCCATGTTAGCGCGATGCTTCGCGGTTGCCGAAGGATCGTCCAAACATTGCAAGGCGCCTAGCACAGCTGATTTACAGAGCTCGATCTCACTGTACATTTCGGCCGCCCGATGCTGCAACGCCTGAAAAGCGCCGATCTGCACACCAAACTGCTCTCGCTGTTTCAGATATCCAACGATGCGCTGAAAGACCTCCTGTAAACTGCCGAGCATCTCCGAGGCAACTCCTATTCGGGCAATATCTAGTGCCGCATCCAAAGGCTTAAAACCTGAACCTTCTCTGCCTAACATGGCTTCCTCAGGAACCCTAACTTGCTTCAGCACTAAATTAGCAGCATTGCGGCCGTCTACCATGATAGTTCTCCGGATCTGTAATCCCTGAGTGTTTGCTTCCAGCAAGAAGAGGCTGATTCCACTCTCCGATTGTGATTTACCCGATGTGCGAGCAACAATAATGAGTTTATCTGCAATATGACCATCCAAGACAAAACTTTTGGTACCAGAGAGAATGTAGTCAGAACCCTCTCTAATCGCAGTGCATGCTATACGCGTCGGATTGTGGAGCGGCTCTTCATCTACTCCCACGGTCAGACGCAGTCTACCTGAGGCAATTTGAGGCAATAGCTCGGACTTTTGTTTCTCATCACCGGCTTCAGACAACAGACTGGCGCTCAACAGGACCGAGGCAATCAGAGGAGAGTTGGCAAGGGTCCGGCCGGTTTCTTCAAGTATCAGACCGAGTCCAGTAAAACCAAATTCAAACCCACCATATTTTTCAGCAATCGCAATGCCAGGCCATCCCAGCTCGATCATTTGCTGCCAGACTTTTGCATCATAACCGAGTTCAGATTTCTCATCTCTCAAGCGACGCATTACTGAAATTGGGGCATTGTCCTGACAAAAGTCCCTGGCTGAATCTCTCAGCAACTGTTGGTCTTCACTTAACGCCAATGCCATAACTAAGTTTTCCCTTTATCGCTTGCTGGCGAGACTCAACATATCTGGCAGACCCAGAACACGTTTAGCCATAATGTTCAGCTGGACCTCGGCCGTGCCGCCCTCGATAGAATTCGCTTTAGAACGCAGCCACTCACGGGTAACCTGTAGCTCTTCTGTCTCAAACTCGCCTCCTTCCCAGCCGAGGCCTTGGCTACCCATTGCTTTCAGGAAAAGCTCATAACGTCGCTTATTGAGCTCACAGCCGTAATATTTCAACATAGAAGACGTCGCATTTGGTTCGCCCTGCTTGCCCTCCTCGATGGACCTTTGCAAAGTGAGCGCAAAGGACTCACTGTCTATTTTAAACTTTGCAATCTGGTCACGTAGAGCGGAATCGGACAAACGGCCTTTATCCCCTCTGTAGTGCATAGCGGCACCTTCAAGACTGGCAGTAATAGAAGTCGTCCCTCCACGATCACCCTGCCCACTAGCAAGCCCAAATCCAGAAATCATAGTTCTCTCATGCTGCAACAGACGCTTGGCGATGGACCAACCCTCGTTCAGCCCACCTATCAGATTCGCTGCCGGAACCCGAACACTATCAAAGAATGTTTCACAGAATGGGGAGGAACCGCTGATGAGTTGAATGGGTTGCGCACTAACCCCTTCACTCATCATGTCAAACAGCAAAAAACTGATACCAGAATGCTTTGCAACCTCGAAGTCAGTGCGAACCAGGCAAAATATCCAGTCGGCCTTATCTGCGTAGGAAGTCCACACTTTTGATCCGTTAACAACATATTCTTCGCCCTCTAGCACCGCTTTAGTGCCTAAACTGGCCAAATCTGATCCGGATCCGGGCTCAGAGTATCCCTGACACCAGCGAATCTCGCCTCTGATGATTTTGGGGATGTGCTCCATTTTTTGCTCGTGGGTCCCGTATTCCAGCAGCACAGGCCCAAGCATACTGATGCCAAAACTGGTTAGCGCGACGCGTGCATTGATACGCTCTAACTCTTCGGCAAGAATTTTCGCCTCATCGTTAGTCAGGCCTCCACCACCGTATTCTGCGGGCCAGGTGGGGCACGTCCAACCCTGATCGGCCATTCTCGCTAGCCAGACCTTACTTTCCGGATTTGTAAAGACAGCATTTCGACCGCCCCACACAATTTCTTCCGGCACCATAGGTGTTCGCATACTTGGCGGACAGTTCTCCTCTAGCCAGGATCGGGTTGAGCCCCGGAACTGCTCTAATGCAAGCAACGCTTCTCTCCTTTATTGATCTTTCAGTCGGATATAAGAACCTGTCGGCCTTCCACTTTGCCCTGTTTCAAGTCTTCCAAAGCGGCACTGGCTTCCGAGAGCGGGCGCTCATGTATATCAATGGGTGCTATTTTGCCTTCGCGCACCATCGCCATTAGCTCCGCCATATCCTCTGGACTGCCCACATAGCTGCCCTGAATTAACCGAGCATTCATCGGCAAAAATGGGATAGGCAAGCTGAGTGATCCACCAAACAGCCCGACGACAAGTAGCATGCCTCCCTTTCTCAGCGTAGCTAGACCATAATTAACACTCGACTCTGCGCCGACAAAATCAAGCGCAGCATAAACTCCACCGCTAGCCTTCCGAATCGCTTTCGCCGAATCCATATCTGATGAGTCGAAGGTGCGCGAAACTCCAAGCCGTTGGGCCGCTTCAAGCTTGGTAGGGTCAATGTCTACAACGATTGGGTCAATCCCCAATGCCATAGATATCTGAATCGCCATCATCCCGACTCCACCAGCGCCGATAATGACCACCTCATCTGCCGGGTTCAGCTCGCCCAACTTTTTTATCGCGGCGTAAGCAGTTAATCCAGAGCAGCCGTACGTGGCGGCCAGCGCATCCGGCACCTCCCCCTTGTCGAACAGATATCGACTATGGGGAATGAGAACATGCGTTGCAAACCCGCCTGCAGCCACAATTCCTAGAGCCCGACCTGGAGTACACAAGTGCTCCTCACCACGCAGGCAAACAGCACATTCACCGCAGCCAATCCACGGATAGACGACACGACGGTCGCCCACTGCAACATCCTGTGCATCTGGGCCGACTGCAATTACCTCTCCAAAAATCTCGTGGCCGAGTACATGCCCTTCGCGGCCCACATTCAAAATCTTGCCACCACCAAGCTCGAATCCACCATCATGCAGGTGAATATCAGAGTGGCAGACTCCGCAAGCAACTGTCTTTATCAGCACTTCTGATCCAGTAGGCACAGGAGTTTCTGATTCAACCTCGAGTAACGGAGCGCCGGGCGCTCCGGTTTGATACGACAGCATTACGCCATACTCCTTTCTCGGTCCCACTGGGCAAATGTTTTACCTTCTTTTGCCAATTGCTCAAGCAGCGGCGAGGGTTGCCAATACTGTTCTCCATATCGATCACGGAACTCACAAATTCTGTCATACACATTTTTCAACCCAACCTGATCTGCATAGAACATAGGCCCACCTTTAGCGGCCGGAAATGCGTACCCGAACACATAAACCACATCAATATCGCTTGGGCGTTGGGCAATCTCTTCTTCAAGTATTTTCGCGCCTTCGTTGATGAGAGGATATAAACAGCGAGCCAGGATTTCATCTTCTTCCACCTCTCGCTGCTCAACACCAAGCTTGGCAGCCTCTGTCTTAATCATAGACTCTACCTCTGGATCTGATTTTCGGCGGCGAGTTTCAGGATCATATTTATAGAAACCTGAAGCTGTCTTCTGGCCGTAGCGTCCCATTTCAACTAGCAGTGTGCCCATGCGGTACAGCTTCGAATCATCAGGCAGATCCGTCCGCGCCTGTCTTGCTTTATAGCCTACGTCTAAACCAGCTAGGTCGCCCATGGCCAGTGGACCCATCGCCATGCCAAATGTCTCCAGTGCAGAATCGACCCGCGCTGGCGTACACCCGTCTAGAAGCAACATCTGTGCTTCTCTTCCGTAGCCGCTAAGCATCCGATTTCCGATAAACCCATAGCAAACACCCGAAAGCGCACACACTTTGCCAATTTTCTTGCCTATCGCCATGGCAGTTGCCAATGCAGCATCTGCGGTTTGATTGCCTCTCACCACTTCCAAAAGCTTCATTACATTAGCAGGAGAAAAGAAATGCATGCCGACGACATCATCGGGTCGATTCGTCGCAGCAGCGATTGCATCAACATCCTGATAGGACGTGTTGGTTGCGAGAATTGCCCCTGATTTGCAGACCGAATCCATCTTAGCGAAGATCTCCTTTTTGAGACTCAGATCTTCAAATACCGCCTCAACAACGAGATCAACATCAGCGATATCATCATAGTTGGTTGTACCGCTAATCATGCCGATCAACTGTTCCATTTTGTTTTCACTCAGCTTACCTTTCTGGACGGTTATGGCGTAATTCTTACGAATAATGCCAAGACCCCGATCCAGCGCCTCCTGATCAACCTCTACCATTACCACTGGAATCCCAACTCCAGCAAAGCACATCGCGATGCCTCCACCCATCGTGCCACCACCGATAACAGCAACCTTCCTGATGTCCCGAGTGGCCGTGCCCTCAGAAAGATCCTTGATCTTCGCCGCCTGACGCTCGGCAAAAAATATGTGTCGCATCGCAGCCGACTCAGGAGACATGACCAATTCCCCAAATAATTCACGTTCTCTGGCTAGGCCTTCATCCATTGGCAAATTCACTGCAGCCTCCAGACAGGAAACAATTCGGTCTTGCGCGATCTGCCCGCGTGCCCGCTTTGCTAATCGAGTTCTTGCTTCATCAAAAAACCCTGCTTCCACTGTGGCAGGATCAATTGTGACGTCGCGCACACGCTTCAAAGGCGCGCCAGCACCGTGCAATTCATGAGCATAAGCGATCGCACTACTTTCAAGGTCCTCGCCAGTTAGCACCTCATCGATCAACCCCATGTCCTTCGCTTTGTGAGCAGCAATTGGATTACCACCGGTGATCATATCCAAGGCGGCCTTGACACCAGCAAGACGAGGAACTCTTTGCGTTCCGCCAGCGCCCGGAAGAAGCCCTAATTTCACTTCAGGCAAACCCACTTTCGCCGAAGGAGTCGCGCAGCGATAGTGGCAGGCCAAAGAAACCTCGAAACCACCTCCGAGTGCGGTACCATGAATTGCGGCTATCACCGGTTTGTTGGAGTTTTCGATGACGGACAAGACCTCTGGTAGTCCGGGCGCTTGTGGGGGCTTGCCAAACTCTGTAATGTCCGCGCCAGCAATGAAAGTTCTTCCATCACAGCGCAGCACAATTGCCTTAGAACTGTCCTCTTGCGCCTGATTCAAAGCTTTTAGAATTCCTTCGCGAACCGATTGCGACAGCGCATTAACTGGTGGACTGTTCACAACAATTAAGCCAACGTTTTCCTTCAGTTGGTAACTCACAACTTCCGACATAATAATTCCTTATTCTTTATAAATATTAAATGGTATTAGTCAATCCGTTCCAGAATTGCGGCCAATCCTTGACCGATACCAATACACAGACTTATGGCAGCATAGCGCCCACCGCTTCGTTCCAGCTGTCGCATTGCTGTAAGGGCTATCCGCGCACCAGACGCGCCAAGTGGATGCCCCACAGCGATAGCACCTCCATTTGGATTAACGCGTGAATCGATAAAGTCCAGTTCCAAAAGCTTGAGGCAGCCTAGCACCTGAGACGCGAAGGCCTCATTTATTTCAATAATGTCCATATCAGCAAGCTGCAGCCCCGTTCGACGCAGCACTTTCTGAATCGCAAAGACCGGACCAAAGCCCATCACCCTGGGCTCGACACCCGCGACCGCGCCGGCCACTATGCGAGCCCTTGGTTTGACCCCATATCGCTCACCCACCTCGCGGCTCCCCACAATCAATGCGGCAGCTCCATCATTGATACCTGAGGCATTCCCTGCTGTGACGACACCGTTGTCGAACAGCGATCGTAGGCCGGATAATGACTCGAGAGTAGTTTGGGGCCGAGGATGCTCGTCTGCCGATACTGTAAGTGACGGCTTTTTTCTTCCCTGGGGCACTTCAATGGCAACTATTTCCTTTTCAAAGAAACCATCTGAGCGCGCGGCTTCGTATTTCGCCTGAGAAGCGGCAGCAAACCGGTCACTGTCATCTCTAGAAATATTGACGTCCGACGCGATGTTGTCTGCTGTCTCCGGCATCGTGTCATTACCAAACCCCGCAGCAAAAGCAGGATTGGTAAATCGAGCACCTAAGGTACTGTCCGCCAGTGATTGTCCTCGGTCATAAGGGCCATGCGCTTTGGATAGCACCAATGGAGCCCGACTCATAGACTCCACTCCGCCAGCCACGAACAAGTCGCCTTCACCGACTTTCACCGAATTCGCAGCATGTAGCGTCGCCGCCAGGCCGGACGCACACAATCGGTTCACCGTAAGTCCGCCAACCTCAACTGGCATCCCCGCCAGTAGCGACGCGAAGCGTCCGACATTTCGGCAATCTTCTCCGGCCTGATTTGTATTGCCGGCTATGACATCCTCAAAGGCATCTTTCGGGAAGTCATTTTTTTCTACAACCGTTCTGATGACATGAGCAAGCAGATCATCTGGCCTAACTGGAGCCAAGGCACCGGCGTGACGCCCAAAAGAAGTTCTGATTCCGTCGTATATAAACGCATCAATCAAGGTAGTTTCAGACATCTTATACCCTTGCAAATATTCAAGTGAAGGTGGTGGGACCAAAGACTTAGGGCGAGGCAACCGAGCTAAGTTTGTTTACAGCAGACCAAGCTAGCTTTGGCGCAAATCTTTTCCGACTGGTCAGGATCCACACATGCTGACCTAAATTGTTGTCTCAATAGTGATGCCATTTCATTCTAACATAGGCGCGAAGGCCCGCAAATCGAGGCCAAAGTCGCATAAAACCAATGGCTGTGGTAGCTTAAGCTCACCGGAATACGGGGACCTATATGATCAGGGATCAGGAAACAATTAAGCAGCTTGTCGATCTGATTGAACGTTTTGTCAGAGATAGGCTTGTGCCGAATGAAGAGCGCTTGGCTACCGAAGGCAAACTGGCTGATGACATTTTGGAAGAAATGAAGGCACTGGGCTTGTTCGGTCTGACCATCCCGGAAGAATACGGCGGACTCGGCCTAACTATGGAAGAAGAAATCCTGGTTTCCATTGCCTTAGGACGGACCTCTCCCGCTTTCCGCTCAATAATGGGCACTAACAATGGCATCGGTTCTGCTGCTGTGGTGTTTAACGGGACCGAAGAGCAAAAGCTGAAGTACTTGCCAAAATACGCCTCTGGAGAATGGATCTCCTGTTTTTGTCTGACTGAGCCGGAAGCAGGTTCAGATGCCGCCTCGCTGAAGACCACTGCAGTAATGGATGGAGACCATTACATTATAAACGGAACCAAACGCTACATCACCAACGCTAAGGTCGCGCACACTTTCAACGTTATGGCGCGAACCGATACCAACAATAAAGGCGCGAGAGGAATCTCATCGTTTATCGTTGAACGAGACACTCCGGGGATTACTCTTGGCTCGGTGGATAAGAAAATGGGGCAGGCTGGCTCAATGACCTGCGACGTGATTTTCGAAGACTGCAGAGTTCCCGCCACGAATCTGATAGGCGAAGAAGGCGAAGGCTTCATTACGGCGATGAAAGTCCTGGACAGAGGCCGCCTTCATATTTCCGGCGTAAGTGTAGGCGTCGCTGAAAGATTGATCCACGATTCTCTTGAATACGCTCTGCAGCGAAAACAGTTCGGAAAACCAATAGCCGAACAACAGCTAATCCAGGGCATGCTTGCTGATTCACAGACCGAGACTTATGCCGCGAAGTGTATGATCCTCGAAACGGCTCGGAAGCGCGACAGCGGTGACAATGTGAGCACAGAATCATCAGCTTGCAAACTTTTCGCCACCGAAATGGTTGGCCGCGTAGCCGACCGTGCTGTGCAAATTCATGGCGGCGCGGGATATATGTCTGAATATGCGGTTGAAAGATTTTACAGAGATGTTCGCTTGTTCAGGCTTTACGAGGGAACCAGTCAAATCCAGCAAATAATCATCGCTAGGAATATGATGCGGGATTTTTCATAAAATCAACTTTACCTGCATACCGTCAGCTGTTCGACCAAAGAGCTCACTTAGATTGTCCCAGGTGCTGCCCACCACACTCAAAGCAGCCGAAGAGCCGAATGAAGTGCCTGGCTATTTCAGGCTCCGCAAACGACGCATATTCACACGCGACTTTGAGCGCACTCTTGCATCTTGTCATGTTAGGAGTGGATAAGTGTTTTTGCCAACGGGCAGCAAATGAAAAAAAGTACCGATCTCTAATTGCCTCGCAGTAGGTTAGCAGGAGCATACTGATCTGTTAGTTGCCTGCGACTCATATTCCAATCAACGCGGGTCGACAGTCGTGAAGGATAGCTAAGTATAGGTATTCCGTACTTTTCCAGCCGATCCGCAAACGCTTGCGCCTTTGCGACGAGTTGGTTGCGGGGGGGTAGCGGCTCCAACTGCGTTATGATTATTCGGTTTCCCGTAGTGGGTAACTTAAAATTAAAAAACTCACCGAATGCCCGCTGATAGGTTACAGACTCATGATCGTAAAGCCGACTAGTTGAGAATGTGTTGGCCACCAGTACCGACTCCGGTTGCATGATGTTCCTCACTTCGTCGAGAAATTCCCGGGTCAGCATATGCTCCGGGATGTAATCACCACTGAAAGCATCCAACACTATATAATCATACTTTTCGCGCCTTATCCCCGCCCTTTTAATAAATGGCCGACCATCTTCAACTAGCACCTTCATATTTTCGGTTTCTTCAAAAAAGAAAAACTTTTTTGCAACACTGAGCACAGCCTCATCGATCTCAACGACGTCAATTTGAGCGTCAGGAAACAGCTCTGAAAAAGTTAGAGGAATGGAACCGCCCCCTAGCCCGACCACCAAAATGCGTTTAGGACGGTCATTTAGCAACAGACCCGCAAAACTCATACGGGTATAATCGAAAACAAGACGCTGCTTATCATTGACCAAAATACAAGTCTGATTGCGATCTCCGCGATGAACATTAAACAAAAGACAACGTCTATTCCCAACTTCAGTCACAGTGATATCTCGATATTTAGAGCGCTCTTGGTGGATCGTTTCCGCCGTAACAGAACCTGGAGGCAAGCTGCAAAAGACCGCAGTCATTGCCGTCGCAAACAGCGCCCTTTTACGCATGATTCACCGCCTCAACCTGCCTTTTCGCCCTGCTGTTTGCATAATAATGCGCTGAAAGAATTCCCAGGCCCGCGAACAAGAGGGTTATGATAGCCCCCCATAATATTTGATTGACCTCGAACCAAAGCACGAAATAGAAACTTGTCCCCAGCGTTCCAGCAGCGCTCCCTAGGGTAGAAATGAAGTAGAGCAACCCCGCCATTTGCCCACTGTGCGCTTCATTCTGCACCATAAGTCGAACTGCATACGGCGAAATCATTCCTAGGATACTCGTTGGAAGAAAGAACAAGAATATGGAGGCAAAAAGAGAGCCGTAGCGAGGATCTTCCACAGCCATAAAAATTGGCTCCATAATCGCATCTGACAAAACAATAATTGGAGTGGAAAAAATCGCTGCCCCGATAAAAAACGCGGCAAATGTTATCGCACTGGGTTTGCGCGCTGACAGTTTTCCGCCCCACAAATAGCCCAGTGCTAGCGCTAGCATGAAGATCGTTATAATGCTGCCCCAAACCGAGAGACTGCCTCCGAAATAAGGCGAGAGGATACGCGCGCCCAACATTTCCACTGTCATAATGCAAAAGCCGCTGGCGAACGCCATTCCTGCAACAATGGCGCGAGATACGGTAGGTGTAGAGTTGTCGTTCACGATAGCCCGTCAACCAAAATTAGTGGGGGATAAAACGAAATCTGAAGGTTACAGTACCACCAAGCCGAGACGATTACGAAGACTTCGGTCGAATCAGTCTTGCCTTGCACCAAGATGTCGCCCACCATCGAGCGCGATTACCTGGCCAGTCATATAGCTAGTTGCCGGCGAAGCCAGGTAGACGGCGAGTCCTGCCATATCGGAAGGGTTTCCAATTCGTCCAAGAGGATTCTCTGATTCGATTTTGTCTCGAAACTGCGAAAGAATGTCGCCCATCATTTTGCTCTCAAAAGGGCCCGGCGCAATGGCATTAACAGTCAGACCTTTACCGGCAAGACGTACTGCTAAATTCTTGGTCAGAAAATGCACTGCGGCCTTACTGGCCCCGTAAGCAAAATTGTCCGTGCTGGAAACTCTCAAGCCATCTATGGAACCAATGTTGATTATACGGTTCGGGTTATCCGGATTAGCATCCTCTTCAAGCAGGGGCAACAGATCTCGGGTCAACATAAAAATGGCCTTCACGTTGATGTCCATGACTTTGTCGTAGCCGTCTTCGGGATATTCTGCATACGGGGCGCCCCAAGCTGCACCAGCGTTGTTCACAAGAATATCAAGTTTCTTTTCTCTGGCCTTTATCTCGGAAACGAACTGTGCTCTGCCGTCCGAAGTCGAGAGGTCAGCCGGTAAAGCAACACACTCGCCCCTCTGGCTTAATTCGCTTGCGGTTTGCTGACAAGCCTTTTCCTTGCGAGCAGTGATGTAAGTCTTCACTCCATTTTCAACATACGCCTCTGCGATCATACGCCCAATGCCCCGCGACCCCCCGGTAACGACCGCTATTTTTCCGGCCACATTGAATAACTCATTAATTGATACACTCATCAGTCTGCGACCTCACCTTTAATTATCAATTCACACATTTGCTGAAGCACAAATGCCTTCTTCAGAAAGCCGGCGAATCGTTCGTCTTTGGTATGCCCGTGATAGTAACGATAGTAAATTTGCTGACCGATGACGCACAGACGAAACAACCCGAAGCAGAAATAGAACGGAAAATTATCCACAGACAAACCGGTCTTTTCCTGAAAGCGCTGAATAATTTCTCGTCGCGTAGGAGCGCCTTTGATGTCAGACGGCATAGTACGAGACTCCCTGAAGAATTCAGGGTCGGAAAGCTGTACCCAGTAGCCCAAGGTGCAACCCAGATCCATCAGCGGATCCCCGACCGTAGCCATTTCCCAATCTAGTACACCGATAACCTCGAGCGGGTTATCTGCGTTAAAGATAACGTTATCTAGCTTGTAGTCATTATGAATCACACTGGCTTTACCACTTTCAGCAGGCATATTGTCGTGCAGCCATTGCATGATAGCATCTACGGAAACTGTATCCGGGGTCGCAGAATCGGCCCAGCGACGGCACCAGCCTTCTACTTGTCGGCGCACGTAACCCTCTGGTCGCCCAAAACTGCCAAGGCCGGCCGCTACCAAATCCACTGAGTGGAGATCCGAAAGCACGTCAAAGAAATTTAGTAATTGCTGTCGCACCTGGCTCGGATTCAATTGGAGACTGACAGGGTACTCACGACGAATCACCAGACCTTCCATGTAATTCATGAGGTAAAAATCGCAGCCAATAACATCGTGATCATCACAGAAATGCTCAGGCACAGGCCCAAAGGGGAAGACATTTTTTAGAGCAGAAAGAATCCGATACTCTCGAGACATGTCATGGGCTGACTTGACCTTGCTGCCAAAAGGCGGGCGTCGCAAAACCCACCGCTGACCGGAAGCGGATAACAAATAAGTCAGGTTTGAATGCCCCCCAGGAAACTGTTTGACTTCAAGGCTCTTAGCCAATGACCCAAGCACCGGTTCCAGATAATCGCGCAACCGGGCATCATCAAGTTCTTCCCCAACGCGAATCGCACCAGCTCGATCAATCAGGTCCACACTAGACAATCTTTCAATTCCTTTATATTGACCGGGGCTCAGCGGTACGTTATCAGATGATGCCTACCCCGGCGCTCTAAATGAGGCAAACTATTAAACTGGACCAAAGAGACTCTACCACCACCATAACGCACCTTGGTAACGGAGCTATTGTGAACCATCCAATTAGTCGCAATCACCTGCTGATCAGAAAACCCAAGCACCAGTTGCAGCGCCGTGGCTATCACGCCACCGGAGGTAGAAACAAGGACTCTGCTGCCCCCGGTGTGTGCTTCCATAATCTGAGCTATCGCTGCATAGACACGCTGCTTGAAGTCTCGCCAGTATTCGAAGTCTTGATCGCTGTCCTCAGGCTCCAGTTCATCTCTAATCCAACAGGCGGAAGCGGCTTCAAGTATAGATTGAAAGGTTTTGTTGTCTTTGACCGGCCATGCATCCGGGATCGAGGTACCCTCGCGTGCGGCGTGATCGCGGAGATAAATACGCATCAGCGGGTCACCACTGTATTCGTTTAGCGATTCCATGCGGGTCGAAGGAGCTTGATGCTCGACCACCGGCAGCAATTCAACAGCAGTTTCCCTTTGCCTTTGCAAAGTGCCTGAATAGATGGCCTGAAAAGACTGCCCTGTTTCCAGCCAGTGTTTGGCGAGCTCACGTACTTGCTCGAACCCGCGCTCGCTCAGCGCATCATATGAAGCAGCGCCGAACGAAGCTTGTCCATGGCGGACAAAGACCAGCTCACTCATACGTGGTGAAATTTCTAGAGCGCAGCAAAACGCTGAGTATGGAAGTCGCCGTCACCGTAGGCGAGATCAAGAGCTGTCACACGCTTGAACAAATGGCCAACATCGAGCTCCTCCGTCATTGCGATTCCACCGTGAATCTGTATCGCCTCCTGGCCAACGCTTTTTATGGCTCTACCTACCCTGCTTTTAGCTGCAGCCGCCGCCTTGGCTTTCTCGATGGAAGAATCATCGCTGTCTAGAGACATCGCCGCCATGATTACGATTGAACGGGCTAGTTGACACTGAATGAACATGTCAGCCATCCGATGCTGCAACGCTTGAAAAGTGCCTATGGCGGTACCGAATTGCTTTCGAGTTTTGCTGTACTCAACAGTTTTCTGCAGCAACACTTCTAAGGCGCCTACGGCTTCGGCGCTGACCGCAACTATCGAGCGGTTCAATGCTGACTCAATACCCGGCAGAGCCGCGCCTGCTTCGCCCAATCTACTTGTCGCCGCGATTGTAACCTGCTTCAAAGTGACTTCCGCGGCTTGCTTGCCGTCTACTGTGCGATAGTTCCTGACGCTCACGCCGGGAGTTCCTGCTTCAACTGC
>TARA_B100001057_G_scaffold190156_1_pt1 | contig 24405 bp, 20 predicted proteins | sample TARA_B100001057 | Tara Oceans TARA_B100001057 (sample SAMEA2621839) | marine metagenome | biome: marine biome (ENVO:00000447); feature: surface water layer (ENVO:00002042); material: "saline water (ENVO:00002010), including plankton (ENVO:xxxxxxxx)" | depth 5 m
CCACCACCACCACTACGATTTTCTGTTCTTGAAGCGTCAGTAACATTATTAATTATTGTCTGTTTGGATTGTTGATTGGAATCACTAAGTTTATTTAAAGAACCTTCTGTTGTTGATGATGCTCTAGCTAATTTTTTGTCTTTTCCTACTGGAGTTGCGGTCATAGCATCACCAACCTTAGATGTTAGTTCTCCTGCTATTCCTTCTCCCGCTGTTAAAACTTTACTAAAGGTACGTTTAAATGCACCTATCGGGTCACCAAAAAATAGTCCACCCAATGCAGCTGCAGCTCCAGCCGCAAGTGCAAGTGGGAATTTTATTATTCTTCCCATGATTTTCATTAAACCACTAAACATTCCCCCTACACCTGACATAAAACCATCTTCAAATCCGTCAAACAGACCCATAAAGCTGTCAATTATTCCTGAAAACATATCTTGGAAACTAAAAGACCTAAGTATGTCTGCAATAAAATCTAAACCTATTAAATCTAATATCCATGCAACTGCACCTTTAAAGAAGTCAAAAGGCAACATAACTAAGGAATTAATAATACCTTCTATTGCACCAGTCAGTCCACCTAATATTTGAAATCCTATTCCACGGTCTTTTTCTGTTTGTTCTTCAATACCTTTAAACATTCCACTTATACCAGCAAACAATCCGATAATCGCATTTAAAGGAAGAAAAATAACTCGACCTATGGTTGTAAATATAGCACCAAACTGTCTAAAAAGTGGGAATGCTTTTTTAACAAAGTCACCTACTTTAGACAAAGATTTAAGAGCAGAATTACCACCTTGAAATCCTTTTACTGTTGCAGTTATAGTTTTTTGAGCCTCAGTAAAAGGTTTAATTATTCTAAGACCAAAATTTTTCATTGCTAGAAAAAACGATTGAAGTTTTGAAGAGTCCTTTAAACTTTTAAGTATACCTTGGGTTTGTTTTCCTATGTTTTGAAAAAATTGTGTAATTCTTCCTACAAAACGACCTAAAGCAGCGATTGGGCGTGTAACACCTTTAAGGTTCATAAATTTAGATAAAGTTGGAAACTTAAAAGCGGTTGTAAATGCATTTCTCAGACTTCTAAGAAATGTTAGAATTCTACCATTTTTACCACCAAGTATAAAAATATAAAAACTTTTTATTGCTTTAGTTGCAACTATGGAAGCATTTTTTATCATTATTCCAAATTCTATTGAAAGTCCTCTTATTAACCCTAAAATAGCTGCAGAAAAACCTATACCCATATCTGCAGATTTAATACCAGTTTTATCAAGGTTGATAAACATTGGTCTTTGTGAGACCGCTTTCGCCTCTTTCCTTCTTTTTTCTTCGTCTTCGAGTGCGTTTCCTTTTTGTCCTTCAACAAGAGACTTCATAGTGTCACCGAGGACTTCTAAAGTTGCTTCTTGTTTTTGAATTGCACTTTGCGTAGATGCATTTGTAGCAGAAATATCCTTTGCAATTTCTAGTATTTGTAATGTTGCAGTATCAGCCATACTTCTATTTATACTTAGATTCGTTTGCTTTTTGTTCTTCTTCTCGTTTTTTTACCCATTCGAGTAATAAAGTGATGTATATTTCCCTTTCCCACGGTATCATATTCTCTAGTTCAGTCAAACTATATTGATAATTCTGCATCAATGCAAAGTTTGTTTGATAATAATTAACTAAACTATCATGCGAAAGGTTTAAGAAAAAAAATCAGTAATACCTTGTAAATCTCTATCGTTTTCGTGACCACAATTTTTGCATTTAAATTGTATATTTTTTCTTAATATTGGCATCTGTTGAACAAAATCAGTTATTCTTTTAAACTGTTCTCCATTCATAGACTCAATAAAAGTATTCAACTCTTCTTTTCCAACATCTGCGACATCAATTCTTTCATCTTCTGTCACAACTGCATCGATACAACTGTTTACAATATCATAAGTCATTGCAGTTTCAGTCAAACCTTCTTTCATGTCATAAAGTACTTCATAAGAAGGAAATTTAAGTTCTACTGAAACTTCTTTTGTTATTTCAACTCTTTTGACAATGTCTTCGGGCATTTCAACTTCTGCAGTACCTAAGTCTACTGCTATTTCGTTTTCAGTATCACACTCTTCACATTTTACATTTACCTTTGCAGATTCACCTACAGATTTACTTCTAATTTGAGTAAACATGTATTCGATATCAAAGGTTGCAAGTTTGGAAGGGTCTAAAGGTTCTGAAATACATGCAAGAATGGTATCAACCATTGCTTTCATTGCAGTTTTATTGTCATTAGACTCAAATGCAAGAAGAAGTATCTTCTCTTCTTTTACAAGATATGGACGAAAATTTATTTTTTGTCCAGTTGACGGGATTGTCAACTCGTGCGAAGGTGTCGCATTTATCTTTGGTAAAACATTATTCATAATATTACTCCTATTATAATGTAATTCTATTTAGTCAGAAACTAAGTGAGTCTGGAAATATATCATTTAATCCAGTCTTCTCCATAACTTTATCTAATAGTTTATCTTTTATATTACCTTCAACTATAGTAAAGTCTTTATATGACAGTTGGACGGTTATTTCAACTAAACCATCTTGTTCGTTTGATAAAGGTATTTCATTCAAAGTAGTGGGGTATGCTTCATTAAGTCTTACAGAATAGTTTACACCTTCTGCTAAAGTTGTTAAATCTTGTCGTCCAACTAAACCTAAATCAAAAGTACCATTTTGAAAATCTATTGGGCCAACACTTGGTAATTTTTCTGCAATTGGACTTGGTAATTTTTGGTCAAATATACTTTCTGGCCCAAATAGTGGAGATTTTGCATTCTTTTCTAACTGTTGTATCACTACTGGTTTGGTATATTCTTTGTAATATCCTAATTCTAAACTACTAGGATTCAATGCAGCTGCTTGCCATGTATCAAAATATTTTCTTGCTTTAAAGTCATTCAGTCCAATAAAGGTCATAGAGACATCTGCAAATGCATGTCCATTTGCAATTTTTCTATTTGTTGCACCGAGTGGATAATCTGTAGACATTATTTGTTTTCCAGGCAAAGTAACACTTTTACAAAGTAAATCTAAACTTCTTGCGGACGCACCACCTACTGGTGGTAAAAATACTCTAAATCGGTTTGCAAGTGCAAGACCATCACCACCCGTTATTTCTGATTTTAAATCGTCTATTCTAGCCATTTATTTTTTTCCTACTGTCTGAGTATATTTTCTGTTTCGATGCTTTTTCAAATATTGCGGTTGGTAAAAAGGTTGCAATCTCCCATTCAGGTGCTTTTACTTCTGCAAACTTACTTTTTACATGTGCAGTCAAATAGTGTTTAATACAAGGTTTATAAAATTCTAAAGAACTTGTTCCCGCAAGTAATCTTGTAGTTATTTTAAATTTTGCGTCATCACTCTTTGTACTTGTCACATTATCCATTAGTGCATCAAGGAACTGAGCACGAAGTATTGGTGGTAAGTAGTGTAAGTTCATTCCAAGAAAACCACCTTTTGCGGGTTTGATTATAATTGATAATGGAAACCTATCGTAATAAGGTAGAGTTTCTTTATGTTTTGGGTCATAGTAAAACATTTGCATAGAACCTATAATTCTACGACTACTTCTTGTTAATGGGTCTTCTTGCATTAAGTTTTCACGATTAATACCACGCATAGTCTTTGCTTTATCCATAAACCATGCTCTACTCTCAGCTGTTCTTGGAGTAATCTGATTTCTAAAAGCCGCAAGTTCTAACTTCTGGAATATATTTGACATACTTCTATTTATACTTATTTTTTTCTTTTTGTAAAAGGTTTTAAGGGTTTCATAGATTTTGGTAGAATACCCATAGACTCTAAAGTTTTTTCCGTCCAGATTTGAAACTCATATCCATTGTCCTTTGCAAACTCATTAGCTGCATCCCATTTATTCATATTCTTAACATAGGTTGCAGCCTCGTTTATAAAGGTCTTAGTTTTTCTACTTCCCTTTCTAGGTGGTTTAGTCTGAGAGTCAGGTTTTATCTCTACTAAGATAGTATTACCTTCTTTAAATGTTATTTTCAAATCAAGAAAATATCGATGATATCTTTTGTCTACTTCATAAAAATACGGAACAACAACTTCTTCGGAACTCCACGATTGTACCTTTGGATTATCATCGCACCAACGGAAACAATTACGTTCCCATAGAGAACGAAAGATGACTGTTGTGTAGTCACCTTTATACTTTTTTATATTTTTTACTTTATATCTTCCTTTGTATGTCTTCATTTGTGTATAAATAGAACATAAGAACTATTTAGTAGGAAAATACATGGTTGATAAAGCAAAGAAATTTGAACCCCCTAGAAAAGGCAGTAGAGACGCTGGTGCATTAAAACGATTGGATTTAAAATATCCTTTAGATGATACTGACTACAAAGGTAGGTTAGTTTTCGAACTACTAGAAGAAGAATCTGACAATAAATTAGTTCAAGATGCAACCCGACAAGCAACAATCAAGTCACATCAAGATGGTATAGAAGGAATTAATGCTTCTAAAGAAAGAGTAAAAACTAAGCTTGCAGCTGAACGGGCAGGAGAAATAGAACTTAAGGGTATAAGTTCACAAGATTATCAAGCACAGGGTAGACGTATAATGGCCTTCCAAGACGAAGTTATAAGTGAAGTTTCTGATAGAATAAGTTTTCTCGAAGGTGGTGGTTATGATGACCAAACACAGAAATTAGGGCCTAACTTCGATGGAGAAATTACTATACCCCCAACTTTAGACCAGAAGGTATCAATATATTTACCAATGGCACTTAACTTTAGAGATAATGTTTCATACGAAAATACTGACTTAGGAACATTAGGTGCAGCTGCTGAAGGTGGTTTAAATCAACCAGATAGAGGTATTTTAACAGGTATAATGGAAGGAGCGGGTGGTACACTTGCATCTGTATTTAAAAGTGGTTCAGACCTTGGAACTTTAGCTGCATTACAATTAAATGTCACTAATAAAGTTCTTGGAGAAGGAGTTAAAGCAGCTGCAAGACAAGCCGCTGGTGTGACCCTAAACCCAAACACTCGTTCATTATTTAAAAGTGTTGCAATTCGTGAATTTGCATTTCAATTTAAATTTATTGCAAAATCTAAACAAGAAGCAGATGAGGTCAGAAAAATAGTTAAGTTTTTTAGAACCGAACTATATCCTGAGTCAATAACTGTTGATGTTGGAGATACTAAAGTTGCGATAGGTTATAAATTTCCAAGAAAATTTGTTTTAACTCCAATGTATAACAATCAACCAATTACAGATACTAGAATACTTCCTTGTTATTTAAGGGATGTAAGTGTGGTATATAATCCAACTAATCAGATAATGCACGGTGGTGATGACCCCCACTTTACTGAAATAGATATGTCACTTGCATTTACTGAGACAAGAACCTTAACAAGAGAAGAAATAGATATGGACGGGGGATACTAATGGCATCTGGTAATTACTTTAAAAATTTTCAATATACTGAATATAAGTTTGGTGATAATACTGATAACTATGATTTATTTAAAGATTTAACTCAATATGTAGATTTAATTGACCAGATAAAAAATAACATTTCTTTTACTGAAAAATATCAAATATTATCTGGAGATAGACCTGATATAGTATCGCATAAACTTTATGGTACTATGGATTACTACTGGACATTTTATCTAATGAATGACCATTTGAAACTAAGTGGATGGCCACTAAACAATGAAGAAATACTTACTCAAGTAAAATCAAAATATCCGAATCGTGTTTTAACAACAACATCTGAAATAGGTGCATTGTTTCCAGTGGGTCAGATAATTGAAGGACAATCTTCAAGTTCAATTGGTAAAATTGTAAAAAGAAATTTAGATTTAGGACAACTATTTGTAGAATTAACAACGGGTACTAAATTTACTGGGGGAGAAACTATATCTTATGTAGATACTGGTGCAACGGGTAGTCCGACCCGAACTCTTACAATAACTAGTGAAACTGAACAATACAATGCGGTACATCATTATGAAGATAATGGTTTATCAGTAGATATTGACCCATTTAGTGGGCCAGGTGCAAGTTTAACTCCTATAACTTATCGTGATAGACTCGAAAGTAGAAACGATGAGTTAAGAGAAATGGTAGTAATTAATCCAGATAATATAGTTTCGGTTGTGTCAGAATTTCAAAAATTCTTAACACAAACTAATTCATAATGATATGTCACAACAACCTAGTCAGTTTCAAATAACAAAAGCTTCATTTACCGCAGATAGGATTGGTGGATTTGAAACTACTTTTTTTGATATAAAAAATCAAATCGTTGAAATAAACATATATGAAAGTATTTACAATCTTGCATTAACTGGTAATATTACTGTAGTAGATGACAAAGCATTATATGATGAAGTAAATTTTCAAGGAAACGAAAGATTAAGATTAGAACTATCGGGTGCAACTGTTAATGCAGAACCCCTTATGGATAAAACTTTTATTATGACTGGTATTGAAACCGAAGACAGAGCAGGAGATAAACAATCAGTTTATACTTTTAGTTTACTTGAAGAACATGCATTTATTTCATCTGCAGAAAAATTAAGAAACTCTTACCGAGGAACAATTAGTCAGATGGTTTCAAATATTGCATTATCACAATTAAAAAAAAGTGTTGACGCATCATATACGGGTGGAATTGATTCAATACAAACTGCAATGCGAGTTATTATTCCTAACTTAAATCCTATAAAAGCAATTAAATGGTTAATGAGTCGTGCGACTACGAATACTGGTTCACCTTTTTTTCTATGGGCGTCTTTACATGATGATAATTTAAGATTCGGTAATCTAGATACTATGTATACTCAAGAACCTTGGAATCAAAGTTTACCTTATACCTATAATCCCGCAAATACTAATGTCGCAGAAGGATTAAGTGAGTTGGAACAAGGATTCACAATCTCTACTATATTTCCTGGCGAGTCTGGTAATTTACTCAGATTATTAAGGAATGGTAATATTGGTGCAAATCAAGAAACAACAAATTTAAATACTGGACAAATAGAAAGAAGACATTTTGATGTATTGGAGACTTTAACTAATTTATCTAACGCAGAAGTAATTGATATGACCAAACAAAATGTTTATGATGATGAATTTTTATTAAAAAATAAACCTCTTGCACTTTTTGATGCAATGAATATTCACTCGGTAGTTTCTACGGGAACATATGGTGACTATAAATCTTATCATGATGAGTTTGATAAATCATTACTTACGAAAAAATTAGAGTCAAGTGTTATAAAAAATCTTTTATTAAAGAATACTATGAGTGTTGCAGTTCCAGGCACTGCATTCTTTTTAGGTAAAGCAACAGTTGGGGATACGGTAAACTTAAAAGTAGTAAACTCAAACATAGAAGTTGGAAATCAATCAAGTGAAGATGATTTACTTGATAAGAAAAAATCTGGAAAACATTTAATCTTAGAATTAAGACATACTTTTGTTGGAGAAAAACATAAAGTGTTAATGCAAGTTGCAAAATTAGAAGCAGAACGATGAACCAAAACGAATATATTCCTTTACCTTACGAATATTATGGAGATAATGTTCGTTGGTTTATTGCAACTGTTATAGATGCAAGTCCACCTTTAGGTTTTGAAGGTCGTGTGAAGATAAGAATTCACGGTTTACATAGTCACGAGACATACTTATTACCACAACAAGACTTACCATGGGCGCAATGTGTTCTCCCAACTACAGAAGGTGGTATATCTGGTATAGGTAAATCCCCTAAACTTCAATCTAATTCTTTAGTTTTTGGGATGTTTATGGATGGTAAACACTCACAAACTCCAATAATTCTAGGTTCTTTACCACACATAGAATTACCTACTTTAACTCAAACAGAACAAGACCAAGAAGATATTGGGGATGATAGTAAACCAGAAAATTTATTTAGTACTTTAGTTAACTTTATAAAACCTAGAGATATAGGAATTGATAATTCTAATGACCGAAAAATAATTACTGAAAAGGTTAGAACTCAAAGACTAAAAACTGCAGTTCGATTCTTTTTGAATTTAGGTTATACCGAAAAACAATCTATCACTTTAACTGCGGGTCTGTTTATTACCAGTAAACTCGTAACAAATACCGAGGGTGAACGTAAAGGTATTGGTGGTTTTACAAGTAGTCGTTTTGTAGATTTAGTTAACTTTTCACCTTCTTTTAAAAATTTTGATACCCAATTAGAATTTGTTGCATACGAATTAAGAGGTAAAAAAGCAAATGCAAATATATTGTTATTACAATCTGATAATATAGAAGGTAAAGATAACCTTGCGGAGATTGTGACTAAATACTATTTAGAAAATACTCAATCTGGTTTTAAAGATGAGGTTGAAGGAAAGGCAATAGAAATATTAGAGAGTATCGGTGAGTAAAAATTTAAAAACAAATATCAACGCAAAATTAAAATCTTTAAATCGTCAAGATGCGGAACAAAAGTATCAAACCGATACTAAAGTTAAATCCGTAGAAAATACTCGTGCAAAATTAGATACAATTATTGGTCGAGACGATAAAACTACATCTGGTATTGAATCTCTTGAAGTAGTACAAAATTCTGCGGGTGATGTTATTCAAGGTGAAGGTGTTGCACTGATAACAGATGCAGCTGGTATTACTGGACAATTAGACCCTAAATCAAAAACTTTACCTTATTCTACTTCAAATGTCGTACTTAATTATACAAGTGCAGATTCAGGATATGATTCTGCGGGGTTTACCGTAAGTGCATCAAAAACTGGGGGAGAGACACCCCAAGCATTATCTGCAATACTCGGTTCAATAACTGGTTTACCTACACCAAAATTAGAACTTCCAAAGTCTCCTTTAAATATGGTTGCATCTGGAAGTCCAGCAGGAATAAGTGATGCATTAGGTAAAGCAAAATCACTTGCAAGTGGAAAGGGAGCTGCAGTTCAGGCAGGATTGAGTGGTGCTTTAGATGCAAGTGAATTATCAGAAGTTGCAGATGTTATTCCAGATATAAACATTCCAGGCATTGGTGGTCTTGGAGATAAATTAGGGGGTGCAATCTCAGGAGTTCCCGCACTAAAAACTTTAGATGACCCGTTAGATGATTTAGGTAATGTAAAAAATATTACGGGAATTGAAGCACTTGAAGCTAAAACAAAAATTAAAAAACTCAGTTTATCGGGTATTCCAAGTATGGATAAGTTGGATAAACTAGGAGATTTAAAAGGGGATGTTTCAAAACTATCTTCAGCTGCAAGTGGTTTTACTGCAGATTTAACAAGTAAAATAGATGTTGGACTTGGGGGTAATTTACAAAACATTACCGAAGGTATAACAGCAAATACTAAAAATACTGTAATTGGTATGGCAGATGGAAATGCATTTTCAGGAAATAAAATAAAAGATATTACTAAAAATATTACCGAAGGTACTGATTTAGGTGATGCAAAAGCAGTTAAGGCGGTCACTGGAAATGCAAACATATCAGAATCTATGAAAAGTGTAGTTGAAAACGTACCAACTGGAACTAACCCAGATGACTTTAAATCAGAGGTAGAAAGAGTTGCAAAGGAAGAAGGTGTTCCAAGTGATGAAATTGATAACGCAACTGGAGTAATTGATAGAGCAGATGATGAGATTAAAAAATTAAACCCAACGATTGCGGGTCAAATGGTGTTAGATGCACAATTTTATGACCCCCCTAAACCAATTGGGGAAGAGATATCTAAATGGTCTGGTAGAAGTAGTGGAGACGATGTATTTACTTATGTATCGTCAGTAGAAGAACTTAATGCAGAAATTCAATCTATCTCAAGACCAATAAGTGAAATTGTTATTCATGCGACTGAAACTACAACCGATAGAGATATTGGTTCTATTGAAATAAATAATATGCAAAATAAATTAGGACATGACGGTATTGGGTATCATTATGTAATAAGAAGAGACGGTAGATTACAACGAGGTCGTCCAGCAGACAGAATAGGTGACCACACTTCCGTCAATAATCATAACAATTTTTCAATTGGAATTGCATTAGTTGGTGGTATTAATGTTGCAACTGGAGAAGTAGAACCACTTGCGAATAGGTCTGCATCTTCGTTTACTAGAGAACAATACACTACTTTAGAGAGGTTTTTAGAGGCATTTTATAGTAAGTATCCAGGCGGAAATGTTTTTGGTCACAACGACTTAGATGTGAATGAAATAGACCCTTACTTTGATGTGCAAGACTATGTTGAAAAAGTATTTAGAAAATCAACAAATAAAATTGTTGACCCACTTTCAGAAAGTCCAGTAGACCCAACAGATACATCGGTGAACAAATGATATACAAAAATAAATATGGTAAAGTAGACTTGTTATCAAAACAATTTTTACAATCATTAAAATCAGACAAGGGTGTGATTGGTGCGAAGTTATCAGGTGGTTCTGATACTGCACTTTTATTATATTTACTTGCAAAAGAGATACAAGAAAGAAATTTAAACTTCTCTATTTTACCCTATACATTTTTAGATAAACCAGATAGAAACATAGTTGCACAAATGATAATTGATGAAGTTAAAAGTAATTTTCCCAAAGTATCTTTTGAAGACCACGTCTACACTAAACTAACAATACCTTATAGAGATGTATGGAATGAATATGCAGTAAAATTATCTGAGGAATATAATATTGTATTTTTTACAAATGCAGTCAATAGACCACCACCGATAGAAATACTATCAAATAAAGAACTAGGTAAAATGGTTGCATCTGAAAAGGCACTTAGAAATTATAATACTAAAGATTTAGAATATTTAGGTATCTATGATACACCAGAATACAAACCATTTGAACATGTAGATAAAAGATTTACCGCACAAGTTTACAAAGATTTATTTTTACTAGAAACTTTATTTCCATTAACTCGTTCATGTCTAAATAAAGATACGGAAAAAACTGATTATCATGAAAAACCTTGCGGAGAATGTTATTGGTGCGAAGAAAAATTTTGGGCATTTGGTCAGTACGATGCAATAGGATATTAAATGACAACTAAAAAAGATAACTTTTTAATAAGAACACAAAAACTAGGTACTGGAGTAGAAGAATCTCTTGGTGTACCCAAAGATGGTTTTCAAGACCCCACGGGTGAGTTTCCAAAACGAGATTATAATTATGGTTCTGGTATAAACAAAGCATCAAGAGGAACTAAAATTAATAAACTCTACACTGGTGGTGGAGATATTGGAGTATCTTTAAATATAGAAGACCAAAGACCTTCGGAGTTTCCTTTTAACCAAGTAGATGAAACCATATCAGGTCATGTTGTCGAATATGATGACACCCCAGGCGGAGAAAGAATACTAATTAGACATCGAACTGGTGCGGGTGTAGAAATGCGAGCAGACGGAAGTGTGATTGTTTCTTCTACAAATAACAAGGTTGAAGTGACTGGTGGAGACCAAACAGTTATTGTTGAAGGTACTGGTAATCTAGTATACAAAGGTAATATGAATTTAACCGTGACTGGAGACTATAATGTTGATGTTGGGGGTAATTACAATGTAAATGTTGCGGGTAATCATATTATGGGTATTCGTGATAACCATCGTACTTTTGTTTCAAACAATTCAGAATATGTGACTAAAGGAACTAAATCTACCAAGACTATTGGAAAACATTCAGATATTATGTTATCAGATAATAATCAATTTGTCAAGGGTACTCAGAAAAACTGGGTACAAGGTGAAGTCGAAATGAATTCAGAAAAAGGTATATTAATAACTGGTAAAGAGTCAATTGCAGCTACATCAAAAGCAACAAACATAACTGGTAGTGAAAAGTTATCAGTTCTTGGTACTGCGGGGGATATCGGGGGTAAAGCAATCAATTTCACTGGTAAAGTATATCAAGGTAATGCAGGCCCTAAACCATATGCTAGTGATGCGGCTTTCTTTGGTTCATTCTTTGGACAATCAACATCTGCAATGTTTTCTCGATTTGCATGGAAAGCTGAAAAGTCTAAGTTTGCAGAAACCTCGGGTGTTACTGAGTCACAAAACTATGGTGCAGATTTAACAAGTAGTGGTGGAAGTGTACCAACTGGTGGTGCGCCTGAAACTATTAATCAACAACAAGATTTATCTGGTGCGCCTTGGAGTGGTTCTTTCGAAGAGTGGCCAGTACCAGAAGTTGTGACCGCACTTGCAAACAACGGAGAGTTTGCGATTCGTGATGTAGTAATTGATGAAGGAGATAAACTAAAAGATATTCTTGACCTGACAGATGATTACAAAGGTATCTTTAATAAACATCCAAGTACACAAGAGATTCGTTCTGCAATGCGTAGTTCAGGTAATCGAGATACTTTACTTGGTCAATTGATGAGTGAAGAAAGAGTTGGGGATAAGTCTTTTACTGCAAATCCACCCGCAATTGGTAGAAGTGTTGGTAAAACTCCAACATCTAGATTTGGATATACCCCAATTGGTAATGCAATTGAGAATAGAGGAAAGAGGTTCACACCAAAATGATGATATTAGTTGACCCAGTATTTAATCCTAACTTTGCGGGACAGATAAGTTCTGCAACTAAACTTGGGCCAGGGATTACTATTGCAAAGTTTTTAGGTGCATATGGAGATAGAACACCTTTTAGTTTTGTTGGTGATGAAAAAACTAGATTATCTATTGCAAGACAGTTATATTTACAGTCTGAAATGATGCGAGTAATTCAAGGTAATATTGAATTGTTTAATGATGTTCGTTTAATTGTTAGTGAAGGTATCTATCGTGCAGGCCCAACAGAAACTTTATCGGGTGATTGTGAAAAGAAAAACAAGGGACAATTAATTTATTACCAAGTAATCAATCAAAATGGAAATATTGATTTCGAAAAAACATTTGAGATTGCAGAATACTGGAAAGATTACACAACTTATGAAAAAATTATATTAGATTATGATACCTATAATCCAGATGGAACACTAACTGCACAAATAGGGGTTGAAATGCCTGTAGTTGGAGAAACCTTTGATGCAAACTTTAGTAAGAATGTGGAAACAGTATATAACAATGTTTTACAAAGTGCAAATGAATTAGTAGAGATTCGAGAAAAATAGTATAAATAGAAGTATGGTTAGATACGCATATTCAAGAGAAGACCAAGGGGATTTAAATACTTCCACGGTGAAGTCTGCACGAAATAGAGAACACATTGATATTGATTTGAATTTTTCTGCAAAAAGTACTTCGGGAGATATATTTAAAAAAACTGAACAGGCTGCAGTAAAACAGGCAATTAAAAATTTACTAATGACTAATAGATTAGAAAAACCCTTTGAAGCAAAATTTGGTGCAGATATTACGGGTATGTTATTTGAACTTGCGGACGGAGAAAGTGACCACTTTTTAAAAAAAGATATTGTTTCTACCATACAAATATTTGAACCTAGAATTCAAGTATTAAGTTTAGATGTGCAAGTAGACCCAGACTATAATAGGTTGGGTGTAAAATTAGAATTTAAAATAAGGAATACCAATGAGGTTGCAGAATTTTCTACGACTTTAAGGAGATTAAGATAACATGGCAACTACAATTCAATCCACTTCATTAGACTTTACTGCGATTAAAAATAATCTAAAGACTAGTCTAAGTCAATCAACAGAGTTTAGTGATTATAATTTTGAAGCATCTGGACTATCAAACATACTTGATGTTCTTGCAACAAACACACACTTTAACGGACTTATCGCTAACTTTGCATTGAATGAGTCTTATCTTGGAACTGCACAACTGCGTAGTTCTTTAGTATCTCTTGCAGAAGGTATTGGATATATTCCCGATTCAGTTAATTGTTCTCGTGCAATTGTTAATTTAACAACAAGTCTTGCGGGTGTTTCTGGTCGTCCAAATAAAATAACCATTCCAAGTGGATATGCTTTTAATACTACAGTAGATGGAATTGCATATACTTTTCAGACTCAAGAAGATATTTCTGCAACAGATGATGGAAATGGTAGTTATACTTTTAAAACTGTAGATAATAGTGCAGATATAATAATTTACGAAGGAACACAGAAAACAAAAACTTTTTTAATTACTGGTGCAACAGAAAACTTTGCATATGTTATTCCAGATGAAAGTATGGATATCGATACTGCAGTTGTAAGAAGTTTTGAAACTCCATCCTCTACTTCTGGTACATCTTATACTGACTTGAGAAAAGCAACTAACATATCTGCAACTTCTACACTTTATATATTAAAAGAAACCCCAAAAGGAGACTTTGAACTTACTTTTGGTAATGGAACAGTCCTTGGTGTATCACCAGTTGCGGGTAATAAAGTGACTGTTGATTACTTATCGTGTGCGGGTCTAGGTTCAAACGGTGGTAAAACCTTTACTCCTACGTCACAAATAACTGTTGGTGGTGCTAATTACACAGTGATTTCTACAACAGTGTCTAATTCTTATGGTGGGTCACCGAAAGAAACTACGGCATCTATTAGAAGTACTGCACCATTTCAATATGCAACACAGAATAGAATGGTTACTGCAGAAGATTATGCGACACTAGTACAAAGAAACTTCGGGTCATTATTAAGTGATATTTCATCCTTCGGTGGTGAAGATGCACTTAAACCAGAATTTGGTGTAATCTTTTTATCTTTATTATTTACTGATGCAGTAGAAAACGATGCAGCTTCAGGTGAAACAATTAAACAAACAACTAAAAATGGTATTATTTCCCTTGCAAAAGATTTATCGGTTGCATCTTTTGATATTAAATTTACTGACCCAGTACAATCATTTGTAGAAACTTCTGTATTTTTTCAATTTAATCCAAACTTAACAACTTTAGCAGAAAATACAATTAAAAACCAAGTACAAGATGTTATAACTAATTATTTTGATGCAAACACTGGTAAATTTAAACAATCATTTAGACGAAGTAATTTATTAACACTGATTGATGCAGTAAGTCCATCAATCTTATCTTCTCGATGCACTGTCGCAATGCAACAAAGAATTACCCCAACTTTAACTGCAATATCTGATTATACTTTAAGAATGCCTCAAGCACTTGCAACTCAAGATGATGTAAATAGAATTGTAACATCAACTGCATTTACTTTTCAAAATAAAAACTGTATTATAAGAAACCGTTTAAATTCGAATATACTTGAAGTGTTTGATACAACTAGTAATGTCATTGTTGTTGATAATGTAGGGTCATATACGGGTGATACTATTAGTTTAATAGGGTTACAAGTAGATGCAATACCAAGTGGTGAAGGTTTTGTAAAAGTAACTGCAACTCCTGAAAATCAATCTTTTATTACACCTTTTAGACAAGACGTAATAAAACATGACTTAGGAAGGTCATTGGTATCAGTGGTTGAAGTATCAACAGATGTATTAAATTAAAATGACACATAAATCAGACGATACTCTAAGGGATGATGGTAGAAGAGAAATTGCTCTAACTACTGGTTTGGAAGTAAAGAAAAATCTTCCTGAGTATTTTAAAACTGATTACCCAAAAATAACTTCATTTCTAGAAGAATATTATCACTTTGAAGACAGTGATGTCTCTCCAAGTAGATTGGTTAATGATTTATTTTATAGTCGTGATATTAACCAAGTCGATACTTCTATGTTAAATTACATTGAAGATGAATTACTATTAGGACAGTCTTATTTTGAAGGGTTTGTTGATAAAAGAACTGCAGCTAAATTTTCTAATAATCTATATCGTTCAAAAGGTACAAAGTATTCAATCCAACAATTTTTTCGTATGTTTTTTGGAGTTGATGTTGACATCGAATATACGAAAGAACAAGTTTTTAAGATTGGAGAAGTGGGAAGTGAAATAGGTACAGAATCAATAAGGTTTTTAACAAATGCAGAATTGTTTCAACAATTTGCAATTAAAATAGTTAGTGAATTACCTATTGCAAAATGGCAACGACCTTATAAGTTATTTGTCCATCCAGCAGGAATGTTTGTGGGTTCAGAAGTAAGACTGGAAGGTACAGTAGAGAATTTTTTACTTGCACCAGATAGTCTTATTGACTCAGATGTAGGAACAATTGATGTAGTGGGTTCAACTGCATTTAACTTTGATAATGTTATACAATTCGCACCAGAAATAACTGGTATTTCAAGAGATAGTGGTGACAGTGACGGAGTATTCAAAAGAGTTATTATTGATGATAATTTACTTACATCTATTCAAACTACTAGTATTGTTGATATTTCAAAACAATATGAGTCATTAAGAGCTGCAGAATTAAGAACCAGTCCGACATTTGATGCAGATTCTACTGGACTTTCAACTACTGTAAACATAGACTTTAGTAATGCATTTACTTCGGAAACCTTTGACCAAGAGAAATTTGAGTTCTTTAGTGCAGATAGTGATATTTATTTCAGTAAATTAGATTCTGCGGAACATTTAAGTTAATAACTTGTATAAATAGGAACATAGGAAATATAAAACATGGCAAAATCAGTAATCGCAAACGGAACAACCGCAAATGACGGAACGGGTGATACTCTTCGTTCAGCTGCAACGAAGATAAATTCTAATTTTTCAGAAATCTATACTATGTTAGGTGGTGATTCCACTGCACTAACATCTAAAATATCTTTGGGTGACGGTAATGTCACCTTTGAAGGTGCGACTGCAGACTCACATGAGACTACTTTAATTTTTACTGACCCGACTGTAGATAGACAAATAGTATTTCCGAATGCAAGTGGTAATATCTTATTAGACTCAAGTACTAATACACTAACCAATAAAACTCTTACAAGTCCCGTATTGACTACACCACAGATAAACGATACGAGTGCAAACCACCAATATGTGGTTGCAGTATCAGAACTTGCAGCTGATAGAACAGTCACATTACCTTTATTGACTGGTGCAGATGAATTTACTTTCAATGCACATGCACAAACATTAACGAACAAAACTTTAACCACTCCAACAATAAATGCTCCTACTATCACGGGTTTGTCTGGTGGTGGTATTTTAAAAGACTCTGCGGGTAATGAAGTATTAGAATTAACTAAGACTGCGAGTGCAGTTAATCATGTCAACATAACAAACAATGCAACAAATAGTAATCCAAAAATAAGTGCAAAAGGAACGGACACTAATGTTGACATAGAGATAGAAGGACAAGGAACTGGGGGTATTTTATTAAATAGTCCTGAAATATTAAAACAAGAAACTGTAAGTGGTAATGGTGCATTATCGGTAGTATTACCATATAGTGAAATAACTAAAGGAACTGCGGGTGCATATTCACTTGCAGATGGTGTTGTTGGACAAGTTAAATACATTAGTGTAAGTGGTGCTGGTACTGCAACAATCACTCCCGCAAATTTTGGTGCGGGAACTACTTTAGCATTGCAACAAAATGAAACTGGAACTTTAGTTTTTGACGGAACAAACTGGCAAGTACTTGCAACATATGGAGGCGCAGTAGCGTAATAAAAAATGGCAGCGATTATAACAGACCCACTTAAGAATTTAGTCGTAGACTTACTTAAATTAAACGATAGTGATGCATCAAATAAATACTATGCAGCTATTGGTCGTTCTGAAACATGGAACGATTCGGATTTATCTCCGACTCCACTAAGAACAAAATCAGAAGAAAATGATTTTAGAAACTCTATGCAATCTATGAAATTAATTAATGATGTTTCTTTAGTAATTCCTAGATATAACTGGTCAACTGGTACATTTTATTCTGCATATGATGACACTCAAGTCGGTTATCCATCTACTTCTTATTATGTAATAAATTCAAACCAACAAGTATACATGGTAATTCGTTCTGCTAAATCTGCAACGGGTACTGCAGTTGCATCTACAGTAGAACCTACTGGGGGAACTACGGGTACTCCTTTCTTAACTACTGATGGTTATGTTTGGAAGTTTATGTATACTGTTAGTTCAACAAGTGCAAACAAGTTTCAATCTGCAAACTTTTTACCAATACAAATTATTACTGGAACTGACTCAAACTCACCAGTATCAGATGTTGAACAACTTGCAGTTCAAAATGCAGCTGTTCATGGACAGATAATTGGATATGGTATTGACTCTGCGGGTGCGGGATATGGTTCTACACCAACTTTAACAATAAAAGGAAATGGTTCAAATGCAGCTGCAACTGCAACAATATCTGGTGGACAAGTAGTTAAAGTAGAAGTTGCAGATAGTTCAGATGCAACACTTAAGATTGCAAACTTTGGTAGTGGTTATGATTACGCAAATGTTGAAGTTACTGGTGGGGGAACTCCAAGTAAACCCGCAAAAATTAGAACTATTCTTGCAGCTCAAGGTGGGTTAGGTAATGACCCTACTCTTGACTTAAAAGCAACTGCAATTATGTTTAATGCAAAACCTGCTGGAACGGAAACACTTGACTTTGTAATCGGACAAGACTTTAGACAAGTAGGATTAATAAAAAATCCACAAGTAGATTCTGCGGGACACGGTGGTAATGGAGTTTCTACTGCATTTACAGCATCAACTGGTCGTGCATTAAAAGCGCTAAACTTCTCTGCAGTAAATACTGACTTCTCAGAAGACAAAACCATATTAGGTGCAACTTCTGGTGCAAAAGCATTTATTGATAAAGACTCTGGAAACTCAGTATTCTACCACCAAAATGACGATACTGGATTTAGGTCTTTCCAAGCAGGTGAAACTGTAAACGAAACGGACGGAACTGGTACGGGTGTATTAGATAGTGCGGGTGCATTTGAAACTGCATTTGAAGTAAACCCACATACGGGTGAAATAATGTATATTGACAATCGTTCTGCGGTTACCCGTTCTGCAGACCAAACAGAAGATATTAAAATTGTAATTCAGGTATAATAAAATGGCAACTAACTTTACTAAAAATAGTTTCGAAACCACATATAAAGATGATTTTCTAGATAGTGATAATTATCATAGAATATTATTTAACTCTGGTCGTGCATTGCAGGCAAGAGAACTTACGCAGATGCAAACTATTATTCAAGAAGAGGTTGCAAGATTTGGTCGTAATATATTTAAAGATGGTGCAGCTGTAAACCCAGGCGGGCCTACTGTAAACAATTCTTTTGAATTTGTCAAGTTAAATACAACAACAAATACATTACCAACAGATACTTCAACTTTGATTGGATTAGAATTTACGGGTGCAACTTCAAGTATAAAAGCAAGAGTCGTAAGAGTCGAAGTTGCAGCTGATAGTGACCCCGCAACAATATATGTGCAATACACTGATACTGATACAAGTGGTGAAGCAGGAACAACTCCAGTAAGATTTACTGCGGGTGAAAATATTACTTCGGGTGCAACTACCCTAACTGTACAAACAACAAACACTGTTGCAAACCCAGCGACTGGACAAGGTACACTTATAAACAATTCGGGTGGAGACTTCTTTGTAAGAGGACATTTTGTTTTTGCGAAACCACAATCCTTATTAATTTCTAAATATTCTAAATATCCAGATGCAATAATTGGATTTACTGTAAAAGAAGATATCGTCACAACTGCAGATGATACTGCATTGTTTGATAATCAAGGTGCAACTCCAAATACTACATCGCCTGGAGCAGACCGATACAGAATTCAATTAACTCTTGCAAACAAAACTACGGTATCTGCGTCCGATAACTTTGTATTTTATTGTGAAGTAGTTCGAGGTGAAATAATAGAACAAGTCACGGGTTCAAATCAATACAATAAAATAAACGATGTTCTTGCGTTAAGAACAAAAGAAGAATCTGGTAATTACATTGTAAATCCATTTAGAGTTTCTTATGAAGAAGACTCTGCGGGGGGAAGTACATCTAATTTAATTGCAAATGTTTCAAAAGGAACTGCATATATTAATGGATATAGGTTTAATACTGCAAATCCAACAAAACTTGTTGTTCCGAAACCAAGAACAACAACTACAATTAATAATGATGTAGTAGGTGTTAACTATGGTTCATTTGTACTCGTACCAAATATACTTGGTAATCTAGGTATTGCATCCTTTGGTTTAGTTAATTTAAGAGACGCAGTTGCACATGGTGGTTCTACAGTTGGAACTGCAAGAGTAAGAGCAATACAAGAAGATGGTGCAAACTATAAAGTTTATTTATTTGATATTAATATGTCTTCGGGTTCATTCCGTGATGTTAAATCTTTAGGTACAAGCACTACAGACTTCGCAAATATAATTTTAGAAAGTAGTAAGGCAGTATTGAAAAACTCAGTAGAACAATCATTAGTTTTCCCGACATCTAGACCGAGACCTAAAAACTTAAGTGATATCTCACTTGAAGTACAAAGAATGTTTACGGGTACTGCAAATGGTAGTGGTCAATTAACATTAAGTTTATCTACAACTGGAGAAACTTTTGTAAACACTTCGGACTGGTTAGTCACAATTGACTCATCTGGTCTTACTGACTCTGATGCATCTTTTGGTTCAGTTGGAAGTAATTCAATGACAATTAGTAATTTACCCGCATCAGGTAATACTGCAGTATCAGTATACGCAAAGGTAAATAAATCTATTGGACAGTCTAGAACAAAAACCTTGACAGAAGAAACAACTACTGGTACAATAGTTACCGAAGGTGGAATATCTTTCTTAAAATTACCAAGAGCAGATATCTTTGAAGTCCTATCAATGAAACAAACTGATTCAAATGGTGCGGATTTATCTGCAAAATTTGAAGTTGATAACGGACAAAGAACAAACTATTATCAAAATGGTAGATTGGTTGTAAGAAAAAATACTTCTGCACCAAGTGGTACAATTTTTACTCGTTATAAGTTTTTCTCACACGGTGCGACTGGAGACTTTTTCTCTGTTAACTCATATACTGGTCAGGTTAATTATGAAAACATACCAGACTTAACAATTAGTTCAAGAAAATCTGTAAATTTAAGAGACGTAATTGACTTTAGAAGTGTTAGAGATAGTGGTGCAGCCACTGGTTCTTTTGGAACTATTCATGAATTACCTTCAAATGGTGATATCGTGACTACCGATGTAGAATTCTATTTACCAAGGTCAGATAAAATAGTTGCAAATGTAGATGGAACATTAAAACTAGAATCGGGTCAGCCTGGATTTAGTAGACAATTGCCTCCTACACCAAACAATACTCTAAGTTTATTTGAATTAAATTTAAATGGGTATGGTATTAGTGACTCCGATTTATCTACAAGAGTAATGAAATCAAAAAGATTTCGTATGGAAGACATTGCAAGACTTGAAGAAAGAATAGATGACCTTGAAGAAACAACTGCATTAACTTTCTTAGAACAACAAACAGAAACTTTATTAATTACTGACTCTAGTGGTACTGCAAGAACTAAGACTGGTTTCTTAGTTGATAACTTTAAAGACAGAGCATTCTCTGATAACCAAGACCCAGATTATCGTGCATCAATAAATCCAGCAACAAAAACTTTACATCCACATGTTTCTGTATTAAATGTACCATTAGATTATGACTCTGCAAAATCTTCGAATGTAGTATTAAAAGGTGATAACATTTATTTACATTATAGTCATGACTCTGCAATTGCAAATAGACTTGTTTCTGGAACGGAAAATGTTAACCCATTTGCAGTTGTTGTACACGAAGGACAAATCACTCTATCTCCTGAGTCAGATATCTGGGTAAACACAGAATTCGAACCCGCAAATGTGACCAATGTAGAAGTCACAGTTGACCAAGGAGTAATACAAGGACAACAACCAAGACCTTTTGCATGGAATGGTGTCCAGTTGCCTAATTTTGGTGCTGCTGGACAGTTAGATACTACTAACTGGTTTGGTAATTGGGGTTGGAACTGGCTTGGTATTTCTAATGTCACGGGTGATGCAATTCTTACTAGTGATGTTACATCGGGTAGAAGAAGAACTAGAACTTTCTCGCAAGAGGTAATAACTTCAAGTGAAGTAGTAAATGAAGTAATTGCGGACAGAACAGTATCTTTAACTTTTATTCCGTTTATGCGACCAAGATTAGTATTCTATAAAGTAGAAGGTTTAAGACCAACAACAAAATACTTCCCATTCTTTGACGGTGTTGCATTTGATGACTTTACTCGTGCGGGAACAAGTGAATTTACAAATGTTGCGGGACAAACTTATGTTGGTAATCAATATCAAGGACTAAATGTACACCCGAGTGGAAGTACAAATATAGTCACCGATGCAAACGGAGCAGTAGAAGGTTCTTTCTTAATACCTTCTTCTGATACAAATAGATTTAGAAGTGGTGATAGAGAATTTAAATTATTAGATATTTCAGTTGATAATCAATCATCTGCAACATCTTTTGCAAGTAAAATATTTACTTCAAGAGGAACAATCGATACTAGACAACAAGATATTGTTAGTACTAGAACAACAACTATTGCAACAAGAACATGGGAACAAGTCACATGGTCTGACCCACTTGCACAAACCTTTATGGTGACTGCACCAAGTGGTATGTTTGTCACTAAAGTACAATGTTATTTTTCAACTAAAGATACTGCAATACCAGTACAACTACAAATAAGACCAGTTGTGAATGGTGCGCCTAGTTCTGACCATATAGTTCCAGGCTCAAGTGTATTTTTAAATCCTACTTCGGTTAATGTACCTGCTAGTCAAACTCAGGATGCAGTTTTATCTGCACCAAGTACTTTTGAATTTACTGAACCAGTGTTTTTAAACCCTAATACAGAATATTCAATTGTATTACTTTCAGATTGTACTTCATATAATGCATATGTTGGTGAAACTTATGCATTTGAATTGGGAAGTACTGAAAGAAGAATTAACAGACAACCATCATTAGGAAGTTTATTTAAATCACAGAACGGAACTACATGGGAGCCTGACCAAACTAAAGACCTTGCGTTTACTATGTTTAAAGCATCATTTAGTACTGCGGGTGGTTTTGCAACTTTTGAAAATTCACCAGTACCAGATAATTTATTGTCTGCAAACCCAATCTTAACAGACTCGGGTAGTACAAGTATTACTGTACTTTCACCAGACCATGGATTTGAAGTAGGGGACGCAGTCACAATCAGTGGTTTTGACTCTGCGGGAACTGGAGTTTTAAACGGAATAGACTCTGCGGGTGCAGTAAATAAAGCACACACAATTACTGGAGTAGACGGAAACTCCTATCAAGTAAATATAAATGACTCTGCAACTGCAGCTGGTTATGTTGGTGGTTCTAGAGTTAAATCAACCAGACAAATCTTAATGGATATTGCTGTTCCAACTTTAGATAATATAGTTCCAGAAGATACTACTTTAAGTTTTTCTGGTAAATTTACTACGGGTAGTTCACTTGCGGGTAATGAAACAAGATTTTCAAAAGATGCAAGTTTTTCAACTGACTTAGTATTAAATACTGATAATTCTTTTGATGCACCAAAATTACTTGCAACTGCAGCTAATGAAACTGCACAATTAGGTGCGGGTGAGAAATCTACAACTATTCGTGCAAATATGAACACAACTCGTGCAGATGTGTCACCAGTAATCGATACACAAAGAACTGGATTACTTGCAGTTCATCACAGAATTGATAACCAAGTATCTGGGGGTGCGTCTGCGGGTGTAAGTAATACTCCACTACTATTTGTTGCAGAAACACAACCATTTGGTGGTAGTGCATTAAGTAAACATATAACTAGACCAATTACACTTCTCGAAGATGCGGTTAACTTAAAAATATTATTTGCATGTAGAAAACCTTCTACTGCAAGTTTTGACGTATATTTCAGAACTGCAACCGAAGGACAAGATATCACAGAACAAAGTTATGTCCTTGCAAATCTAGAATCTCCAGTTGCAGCTGATAATACTAATTTCAAAGAGTACCGATACATGGCATCATTACAAAATGCAATTGCATCTTTTAACCAATATCAAGTTAAAATTGTAATGAATTCAACTAATTCTTCGAAAGTGCCTGTCTTTAAGGACTTGCGTATTGTCGCACTTGCAACATAATGGATGAAAATAGATATATACAAGTAGAAAACAATCCAAATCTTGTAAGAGATAGGGAAAGTGGTGCAATTTTAAATTCAAATGTATCTGAAATAAAAAGACAAAAAGAAATAAAAGAAAAAAACTTGTTAAAAGAACAAGAATTAGTAGAACTAAAAGAAGAAGTGTCTGAATTAAAAGACCTTGTTAAACAACTGGTAAAAAAATATGCCTGATAGTAATTTTACAAAAACCTTTACTACCGATAACTTTAGTCAGTTTGTTACAAACTCAAACACAATTGGTAAAGAAGTTGGTGGTCTTGCAAGATTAACGACT
>TARA_B100001057_G_scaffold18458_1_pt1 | contig 24325 bp, 20 predicted proteins | sample TARA_B100001057 | Tara Oceans TARA_B100001057 (sample SAMEA2621839) | marine metagenome | biome: marine biome (ENVO:00000447); feature: surface water layer (ENVO:00002042); material: "saline water (ENVO:00002010), including plankton (ENVO:xxxxxxxx)" | depth 5 m
AGTTATTTTTTAATCGTTTATGATTTCATAAAGTGGTCAAAAAATAATGATGTTCCTGTTGGTCCTGGAAGAGGCTCCGGAGCAGGTTCGTTGGTTGCTTTTGCATTAGGTATAACAACCTTAGATCCAATCGATCATGGATTGTTATTTGAGAGATTTCTAAATCCTGAAAGACTATCGATGCCTGATTTTGATATCGACTTTTGTATGGAAAAAAGAGACCAGGTTATAGATTATGTAAGCAACAAATATGGGTCTGATGCTGTTTCTCAAATCGCTACATTTGGAACTATGGCTGCAAGAGCTGTTGTTAGAGATGTGGCAAGAGCTCTTGGTAAGCCATATGCACTAGGTGATAGAATTTCAAAGATGATACCTTTTTCTCCTGGTATGACTCTTGATAAAGCAAAAGCTGATCAACCCTTATTTGCTCAATCAATAAAGAATGATTCTGAGGTGAGAGAAATTGTAGATTTGTCATATAAATTAGAAGGGATTGCAAGAAATGTTGGTAAACATGCTGGAGGTGTGGTTATAGCACCTGGAAGTATCTCAGATTTCTGCCCAGTTTATGTTGATCGTCAGTCTGAATCAGTAATGACGCAATATGACAAAGATGACGTTGAAAAAATTGGTTTAGTGAAATTTGATTTTTTAGGATTACGGACTTTAACAGTTATTGATAGGGCAGTTAAGTCAATAAATGAGTCAAATAAAGATAAAGAAAACCTTAATATTGACTCCATACCTTTAGGTGATCCAAAAGTTTTTGATCTACTTTCATCTGGGAAGACAATGGCAATATTTCAATTAGAGTCCGCTGGTATGAGAGATTTAATTAAAAGACTAAAGCCAACAAAATTTGAGGAAATTACTGCACTTCTTGCTCTTTATAGACCAGGGCCGTTAAATTCAGGTATGCATGATGAGTTTGTGGATAGAAAACATGGAGTTAGTCCAGTTACGTATCCACATAAACTTTTAGAATCTGTTTTAGATGAAACATATGGAGTAATTGTTTATCAAGAACAGGTGATGGAGGCAGCAAGAGTACTCGCTGGTTTTTCACTTGGTCAAGCAGATATTTTAAGAAGAGCGATGGGAAAAAAGAAGAAAGAAGAAATGGAAGAACAAAGAGAGATTTTCGTGAAGGGTTGTGAGAAAAACGGAATAAAATCAAAAAATGCAGAGCAAATCTTTGACTTGATAAACCAATTTGCAGAATATGGGTTTAATAAATCTCACTCAGCAGCATATGCTCTTATATCCTATCAAACTGCATATTTAAAGACATATTTTCCTGAGCATTTTATGGCAGCAGCAATGTCGTCGGAACTTGGTAATACAGATAAAATTTATGCATTAAAACAAGAATGTGAAAGACTTGGTATCAATGTATTAAAACCAAACATTTTAACAAGTACAAAAAGATTTTTAGTAAATCAAGATTCCAATATTGAATATGGTTTAGGAGCAATTAAAGGAGTTGCAGACATGTTCATTAAGCACTTGTGTGAAATCAGAGAAAAAAATAATTTTAATGATTTGTGGGATTTTTCAAAGAAAGTTGATATTAAGCTTGGTGGAAAAAAATCATTAGAAGCGCTATCTCAATCAGGAGCATTTGATGAAATTGCTCCTTCGAGAAGTATTTCGATAGCATGTGTCTCAGATATGTTAAAAGATGGCGACAATGACAGAAATGTTAAAACCGGCGATCTTTTCTCATCACAACAGGAAAGTTTTGATCCATATGAGAAATATAAAAATATTCAAAAATTAACCTTAAGTGATAAATTAAACTTAGAAAAAAAATCTTTAGGATATTATCTATCTGGACATCCAGTCTCTGCTTTAAAAAATAAGATAACAAAAATAAGCTCAAAGAAAATAAATCAATTAAGTAACGATACTAAAAAAGCCTCAATTGTATGTTTGCTTAATAATGTAAGACAAATTAAGGATAGGCAGGGCAAACCTCTTACTTTTGTAAACTTTGATGATGGAACAGGAACAATGGACGGTATAGTAGCAAGTGAAGTCATTGAAAAATGTCATGATATCCTCAAAGAAGGTCAAATTGTTTGCCTTAAAGGTAATATCGAAGTGGATGATTATAAAACTAATGATATCGGAGCTTTGATGTTTAGAATGAGAGTAAGAGAAGCAGAAAATATTGATAACGAATTAATAAAAAAGATCGATGAAGCTACAATTAATATTGAAAAATCTTCAGCAGTATCTCTCGAGGATTTTTCAAACAAATTAGAGAAAATTGATAAGGAATTTTGGATTAATGGGTCATGTAAACTAAATGTGAGAGTAAATACTGGTTTATCAGAGGCTATAATAAATTTAGGAGAAAATTTTAAATTTAGCCCATCAATAAAAAACTTATTCATTCTAGAAGATATTTTTGGTAAAAATGTTCTAGAATTGTAGAAACTTAAAATAAATTCTCACAAAAATTTAAATGGAAGAAGAAAAATTTTTAAACTTTGAAGAGCCTATTAAGGAGTTAGCTCAAAAGCTTAGTGCTTTGAGGGCAGCTGCAATAGATTCTCCAACATTAAACAATGAAATATTAAATCTAGAAAAAGAGAATAAATCTTTAACTAAAAAAATATATTCTAAACTTGATACATGGCAAATTGTTCAAGTTGCTCGACATCCAAATAGGCCTCATACATCAGATTATATAAAAAGGATATTTGATGACTTTGATGAACTTCATGGAGACAGGCAATTTGGAGACGATGCTTCAATAATTGGAGGTATTGGTTTGTTGGAAAATATTCCTGTAATGGTGATTGGTCATGAGAAAGGAAGAGATACTGATGAAAAAGTTAAAAGAAATTTTGGAATGACAAATCCTGAAGGCTACAGAAAAGCAAAGCGACTTATGAACCTTGCAGAACAATTTTCTTTACCAGTTATAACTTTTGTTGATACTGCTGGAGCTTATCCTGGAGTAGAGGGGGAAGAAAGGTGTCAAAGTGAAGCTATTGCTAGAAATTTAGCTACTATGTCTGAACTAAAGACTCCAATATTAGTTATAGTATCTGGTGAAGGTGGCTCTGGTGGAGCTCTTGCAATAAGTGTTGGTGATCATCTCTCTATGCTTGAGTATTCAATTTATTCTGTAGCATCACCAGAAGCATGCGCATCTATAATTTGGAGATCATCAGAAAAAGCACCTGATGCTGCTGAAGCTATGAAAGTATCATCATCAGAATTAAAAAAGATTAATATTGTTGATGAAATCATACAAGAACCGCTTGGTGGAGCGCATAGAGATTATGATCTAATGTCAGAAAATATCAAAGGCTCGCTTATTAGAAATCTATCTATTTTGAATAAGTTATCGATTGAAGATTTACTAGAGAGAAGATACAAAAGAATTTTAAGTATCGGATCATAAAGTTGCTTTCAAGGGATAAAATTGAAGATCTAATTGATTTACAAAATAAAATATTTATTGCTTATAGTGGTGGCCCAGACTCCACAGTATTAATTCATATCTTTGCTGATCTGATTAATTCAAATAAATTAGATGTTGAAGCTATTCATGTAAATCATAACCTCTCAAAAGAATCCAAAAAATGGGAAAAGCATTGCAATCAGGTTTGCTCAGCTTTAGGTATCAATTTAATTACAAAGTCAGTAAAGGTTATCTCGAATGGAGGAGGGCTTGAGTCTGATGCTAGAAATAAAAGATATAAAGTATTTGAAAACATTTTGTCAAAAGATTCGCAGCTTTTAATGGGCCATCATCTTGATGATGTATCCGAAACAATTGTATTAAGATTACTTAGAGGAACAGGAGCTGACGGACTTGAGGGACCTCCTTTCAAAAGGCCACTTGGAGATGGTGTTCTAATAAGACCATTACTAGGAGTTTCAAAAAAAGAAATACTTAAATATCTTAAAGATAATAACATTAAGTATATTGAGGATGACTCAAATTCTGATAATACCTTCGATAGAAATTTATTAAGAAATGAAATTTTTCCATTAATCGAATCTAGATGGCCCAGTTTTTCTAAAAGAATTTTTCAAACTTCACAAATTATGAAGGATAGAAATTATTCATATAAGTTTTTGTTAGAAACTGAATACAAAAAGTTAATTGGCAGCAATATTTCTATAAGAAGTTTAAAGGAAATTCCAAGATCAATCATAAAAGATATCTTAAGGCTTTCCATTAAGAAATCTAATTTAGCGGTCCCAAACAAAAAAATATTGAATGAAATTTTAAAAACTTTTATTGATTCAAATCCTGGACCAAAATCTGAAGTATCATGGTCAAGAGCAGACAATGCTGAAAAATCAGGTAAGGTAACTTTTCAAAAAGGTAAAATTCTAATATCCTCTAAATAAATAGGAGTAAATATGGACCTAGAGACAATCGAGTATATAAAAGAAAATAACCTTGCAACAATCGTATTAAATCGACCAAATTTATTAAATGCTTTTAATGAACAACTAATATGGGATTTTCAAAAAGTAACAAATGATGCAAAGAATGATGAAAAAATTAAAGTAGTTATTCTTAAGGGCTCAGGAAGAGGTTTTTCTTCTGGTGCAGATTTAGGTGAAAGAGATTCAAGTTGGGAAGGCTCAAAGGATGCTCTTTTAAGAGGCTATAAACCTTTTTTTGAAAATATCATAAATATGCCTAAGCCAGTAATTGGATCAATTTCAGGACCAGCAGCTGGAGTTGGTGCTGCAATAGCTATGTCTTGTGACTTGAGGATAATGTCAGAGGATAGCTATATTATTTCAGTATTTTCGAATATTGCTTTAGTTCCTGATGGAGGTTTATCATGGTATTTACCAAAATATATGGGTTTCTCAAAAGCATATGAATATGCAATTGAAGCAAAAAAAATTAGTGCTGAAGAGTGTTATAAGTTTGGAATAGCAAATAAGATCGTACCAAATGATGATCTTGAATCAAAGACTTTTGAGTGGGCCAGTAAATTGGCAAAAAGATCATCTCAATCATTGAATCACACAAAAATACTTATGAGAAAATCATTGTCAGAGGGATATTGGGACACTTTCCATAATGAAGCTGATATACAGAATGAACTAACGACAAGTGATCAAAACAGAGAAGCAGTAAAAGCTTTCCTTGAAAAAAGAGAGCCAAATTTTGATTAATATTCTAAAAGCTTGCTGAGACCAACAATAATTGCATCAAATGAGGCTCTTGTTGTATTTGGATGAATTCCTACTCCCCAGAAAGTTTTACCGTCTTTTTCAAGCTCAATGTAAGCAGCGGCCTTTGCATCAGATCCTGAAGATATAGCAGATTGCTGGTAATCTGAAACTTTAATTGAAACATCTAAATTGCTTGATAGTCCGTTTATAAATGAATCAATTGGGCCATTCCCTGAGCCTTTTATTTTTTTCTCATTACCATTAATTATCATAGTTAGTTCTAAAGAATGTATATCATCACTAGTAGCTGATGAATGCTTTACATATGAAAAATTATTTATAGGTTTTAAATAATTATCCTCAAATGTTTTCCATATTTCAGAACTACTTATCTCTTTTCCAGATTCATCTGCTAATTTTTGAATTTTTTGACTTAAGTTGATTTGGAGTCTTCTCGGCAAAGAAACTCCATGATCTTTTTCTAAGAGAAAGGCTACACCACCTTTTCCTGACTGTGAATTAATTCTAACAACTGCTTCATAATTTCTACCCAAATCTGCTGGATCAATTGGCAGATATGGAACCTCCCATTGAGGGTCATTTGATTGTTTGATAGCTTGAAAACCTTTTTTTATAGCGTCTTGATGAGAGCCTGAAAAAGCTGTAAAAACAAGATCTCCTGCATAAGGATGCCTTGGATGAACTGGTAGTTGATTACAATATTCAACCTCTCTCATTACAGAATTAATGTTTGAAAAATCTAGATTTGGTTCAACACCTTGAGTAAGCATATTTAAAGCCAATGTTACTATATCAACATTACCTGTTCTCTCTCCGTTTCCAAATAATGTTCCCTCAACTCTGTCCGCTCCAGCCATCAAACCGAACTCTGAAGCAGCTACTGCAGTGCCTCTATCGTTATGGGGATGAAGACTTAGGCAAATATCATCTCTTGTTTTTAAATTATTATGCATCCATTCAATTTGATCACCATAAATATTTGGTGTAGACATTTCCACTGTCGCAGGAAGGTTAATTATAACTTTATTACAAGATGCTGGTTTTAATATATTGACAACTTCATCACATACTTCCCTTGCATAATCTAACTCGGTTCCTGTGAAGCTTTCGGGTGAGTATTCAAATGTCCACTCAGTGTCAGAATTTTGAAGAGATAATTCTTTTATTAATTTAGCAGCATTAATTGCAATTTTCTTAATGCCTTCTCTATCTTGATTAAAAACAACACGTCTCTGCAATGTTGAAGTTGAGTTATAAAAATGAATGATTCCTTTTGATGCACCTTTGAGAGATTCAAAAGTTTTTTTAATTAACTCTTCTCTTGCCTGAGTTAAAACTTGAATATTGACATCAGAGGGAATCCTCTTATTTTCAATTAGACTTGTCACAAAATCGTAATCTGTTTGAGAAGCTGATGGAAAACCAACTTCGATTTCTTTAAAGCCAAGTTTACAAAGCAAATCAAACATCCTATTTTTTCTCTCAGCTCCCATAGGTTCTATAAGTGCTTGATTGCCATCTCTTAGATCGACAGAGCACCATTTAGGCGCTTTTTTAATAAGTTTATTTGGCCATTGTCTATTTTCAAGATTGATTGGCTCAAAAGCTCTGTATTTATCAGTTGGATTATCCATTGTTTATAAACTAAATGTTATTATGTTATTTATGCTCACTCCTGAAATAAAAACTAATCTTATATTAAAAGAGATTGGCATTAAAAGATATTCATTAAGGTCTAAGTCAACTAAATCTCCTCAAAAAAGTCTTCATTTTTATCAAAAGGGGCACATTCTAGCATTACTTGATAAGCCTTTTGAAAATTTTATTAAACAAGATCAAGAGCTTATTCAAGCAATTGTAAGCTCAACAAAACTTGATAATGGTACCGGGGTATATAAAACAATTATCTACTCTTCAAAAAATGATTTAAAAAAAGAAATCTTTGAAAAATACAAAATAAAACTCACAATCCAATTTGGGAATTTACCTTATGATCACATATTGGGTTTAGAACTCATAGAAGCTCCAACTTTAAATCAATTAACCAATAATAAAGAATCTAAAAAAGATCTTTGGCTCAAAATCAAAGAAAAAATAAGTCTATAAAAAATGCTAAAGATATCATTAATGGATCAATCTGATTTAGATGAGGCATACCAAATTGAGAAACAGGTTAACCCAACTCCATGGTCAAAAGAAAACTTTTATTCATCATTTGAAATCGGACATCACTCACTAATATGTAAGGCTGATTCCCAACTTATTGGGTTTATTATTTTTTCTATTATTAAAAGAGAAGCTCATTTACTTAACATTGGAATCATTAAAGATTGGCAAAATAAAGGGGCAGGAAGTTTGTTATTAGAATCACTAATAAAACAGTGTAAAGTCTTAGGAGCAAAAAAAATTTTTCTTGAGGTAAGATCAAAAAATCAAAAAGCACTATCTTTTTATAAAAAATATAAATTTAAAGAAGATGCATTAAGAGTTGATTATTATTCCGGTGATAATCCTGATGATGCAATTCTGATGAGTTTAGAGATATGACTAAATAAGATCTAAAATTTTTGTCTCAATTTCCTCAATCTCAGTTTGAGGACTAAAGCGCTCAATAACGAACCCATCTCTACTTATCAAAAATTTTGTAAAATTCCACTTTATTTGAGGAGTTTCAATTACACCAGGTTTTTGTTCTTTAAGAAAGCTATAAAGAGGATCTGCATTTTTCCCATTTACATTTATTTTATTCATAATCTTAAATGTAACTCCATAATTTGATTCACAAAAATCTTTAATTTCCTCATTTGTTCCAGGCTCTTGGAATGCAAACTGATTACAAGGAAAACCTAAAATTTCCAAACCCTTATTTGCATATTTTTTATAAATATTTTCTAATCCTTTGTATTGGTAGGTGAGTCCACAAAAACTTGCAACGTTCACAATTAAAAGAACTTTATTTTGAAAAGTTTTCAATGAGACCTCATTAAGATCTGCATCTTTAACTGAAAAAGAATAAATAGTTTTCATAAAGTTTTAATATGTATGCGAAAATGTTTAAACATTATATAAGTATAGACAAAATAAATTAATTTATAGTGACTAGTAATATAAAACTTTTATTCAAAGAATTTTCAGATCTATCAACTGATGATTTATACGCAATTTTAAATCTAAGGCAACAAGTTTTTGTTGTTGAACAAAATTGTCCATATCTAGATGCCGATTTTTTTGATCAAGATGCATTTCATTTATTAGGATATGAAAATGATCATCTTGTTGCATACTTGAGAGCTTTTTCTCCAAATATAAAATACAAGGAATCTTCAATGGGTAGAATAGTTGTTTCCAAAAAAAATAGGAATAAAGACTTCGGCAAACTAATAACTCGTTATGGCATTGATTTTTTAAAAGGAAAGTACCCAAAAAATGAAATAATTATTTCAGCTCAACATAGGCTAGAGAGTTTTTATGTAAACTTGGGATTTACATCAAGAGGAGATGTATATTTAGAGGATGATATTGATCATATACAAATGTATATCTAAACTACAAAATAATTCTATCATTAAATAACAAACTGCTTATTTCTTCGGTAATGAAGGGTGCAAAAGGGTGAAGTACATATATAATTTCTTTTAAAAGAGGCCTTAGATTTGCAGTATTGCCTGATTTTTTACATTCTTCAATGTACACATCACAAAATTTACTCCAAAAAAATTCATATATTTCATTAACAGCAAAATCTAACCTGTAATCAGAAATATTTCTATTTATTTGAGATTTTGTTTTAGAAAATTCATCATAGATCCATTTATCATTGTCATTTTCAGTTACAAATGCATCTCTTTCATTTGGATAACCATCGATAAATCTTGCAGCGTTCCATATCTTAGTACAAAAATTTCTATATCCCTTTAGTCTTCCAAATTCAAAACTTATATCTTTAGTGTGAGTTGCTAATGAAAAGAATGTCATCCTCAAAGCATCTGTGCCATACGAATCAATACCATTTGGAAACTGTTTTCTAGTCTTTCTCTCAATTTTTTCTGCAAGACCTTCCTGCATCAAGTTTGACGTTCTTTTTTTAATTAAATCATCAATTGTTATACCATAAATTAAATCAACTGGATCTATAATGTTGCCTTTAGATTTTGACATTTTTTGACCATTTTCGTCACGGATTAAACCTGTAACATATATATCTTTAAAGGGGATTTTTCCAGTAAACTCTATACTCATCATCATCATTCTGGCAACCCAAAAGAAAATTATGTCAAAGCCTGTCACTAAAAGAGAAGTTGGAAAAAATTCTTTATAATCTTTACTTTCTTCAGGCCAACCAAGTGATCCAAATGGCCACAAACTCGAAGAAAACCATGTATCAAGCACATCCTCATCCTGTATGAGGTCTGTATCTTTTAACTTATAGTGATTCCTAACATCTTTCTCATTTTCACCAACATAAATATTTCCATTTTGATCATACCAAGCTGGGATTCTATGTCCCCACCAAATTTGCCTACTTATACACCAATCTTCAATATTATCCATCCAGTTAAAATATGTTTTAATCCAGTTTTCGGGATGAAACTTAATATTTCCTTTCCTTACCTCTTCATTTGCTTTCTCAGCCATACCTGAGGTTTTCACATACCATTGATTACTTAATTTTGGCTCAATAACAATATTAGATCTTTCTCCTCTCGGAATGCTCAGATCATACTCTTCTTCCTTGGTGAGAAGTTTAAGTTCAGAAAGCTTTTCTAGTACAACTTTTCTAGCTTTAAATCTATCCAAATTGTTAAAGGGTGCTGGTACGTTTTCATTTGTCCAAGCCTCATCATTAAAAATATTGATTGGTTTAAAATCATCAAGATCATCTGAAGTTTGAACTATTTCATTTTTTTCATGTAAGGCATATTTTTTCCCAATTTCATAATCACTAAAATCATGACCAGGAGTAATTTTTAAACACCCTGTTCCAAAGTCCATATCTACATAATTATCGCCGATAATTGGAATTTTTCTATTTATAAATGGCAGTAGAGCATATTTTCCAATTAATGATTTATATCTTGAATCTTTTGGATTGACTGCAATTGCCATATCACCAAACATGGTTTCGGGCCTTGTTGTTGCTACTGTTACAAATTTATCTGAGTCGGCAATTGGATATTTTATGTGCCAAATTAGGCCTTTTTTTTCTTGTCTTACAACCTCAAGATCAGAAACAGCAGTTTTTAAAGACGGATCCCAATTTACCAATCTATATCCTCTATAAATTTTATTTTGTCGATATAACACAACAAACGCCTTATTTACTGCTTTTGAAAAACCATCATCAAGAGTAAATCTATATTTACTCCAATCAACTGATGACCCCAATCTTTTTATTTGTGTTTGTATTTTATCCTCTGAAAAATCCTTCCATTTCCATACCTCATCGAGAAAGTCTTCTCTACCAATTTCTTTTTTATTGGTACCTTTTTTTGATAAATTATTTTCAACAACTAGTTGAGTAGCTATCCCTGCATGATCTGCTCCAACCTGCCAATGAACCCTCTTGCCAGACATATGATTATATCTAGTATAAAAATCCATAATCGCATATTGAAAGCTATGCCCCATGTGCAGTGTCCCTGTTACATTTGGGGGAGGGATTACCAAAGAAAATGAATCATTTCCATCCTTATTATGAAAAACTTTCTTTGACCAAATATCAACCCATTTCTCTTCAACATCAATAGGGTTGTACCTCTTATCCATCGCTAATTAGTTTATTTTAGTTTTTTATTTAATATCAAATCACATATTAAAGAGACTGGCCTTCCTGTTCCACCTTTTGGAGAGCTTGACCAAGCTGATGCAGCAATATCCATATGTGCCCATTTATAGTCTTCAGCAAATTTAGATAGAAATGCGGCAGCATGAATAGTTCCTGCCTCTCTTCCTCCACCAATATTTGCAAGATCAGCAAAATTAGTTTTTGTACATGATTTGTACTCATTCCAAAGTGGTAACTGCCAAGCTCTATCACCCGTTTCTTCTCCAGACTCAATGATTTTATCTGCTAGAAATTGATCATTAGCCATTACACCACTTGCATGGCTGCCCAAAGCAATCACAACAGCACCTGTTAATGTAGCCATATCTATAACATAGGAGGGATTGTACCTCCCAACGTAGGTAAGGGCATCTGCGAGAACTAGTCTACCTTCTGCATCAGTGTTTAGAACTTCAATGGTTTGACCTGACATAGATGTAACAACATCTCCTGGTTTTGTTGCTCTTGCTGAGGGCATGTTTTCTGCACAAGCCATAATTCCTATAACATTAACATTGGCTTTTATTCTTGCAAGAGAACACATCACTCCAAATACAGTTCCAGCACCACACATATCCCATTTCATCTCATCCATCCCTGAGCTTGGTTTTATTGAAATTCCTCCAGTATCAAAAGTAATGCCTTTTCCAACAAGAGCTACTGGCTTTTCACTTTTATTACCACCGTTATATTCAATAATGATCATTCTTGGTGGCTCATCACTTCCTTTAGACACACTGAGATAAGAACCCATTTTTAGTTTTGCTAAGTCTTTTTCATTCAATGTTTTAACTTTAAGACCTGAATATTGTTTAGTTGTATTTTTTACTATTTTCTCTATCAACTTAGGTGTTGCATGATTGGCAGGTAAATCACCAAGGTGCTTTGCAGTATTAACACCCTCACCAACAGAGAAACCTCTTAGAATTGCAGTCTTTGCTTTTTTAATTTCGGTTGAGGAAAGTTTAGATGTAATAATCGATACATTTTTAAGTGAAACTTGACTTGAAACTACTTGCTTACCAATTTTTTCAGTTTTTGCAGTCTTATTTTTTGTTGTAGAGAAAATGTATGCCCCTGACTCAATGGATCTAGAAATCATTTCTAAAAACCATGATTGATCTTTTCCTTTTGGATAACACTGACCATCTAGTATCGCCATACTTTTGCAGTTCATTGAATTAGCAACTTTGGCAACATACTTATATTTATTTAACCAAAGATAGATATCATCCTTTTCGTTAAGATCTTGTATAAGGAGTATTTTTTTGGCCTTGATTCCTTCTAATGAAGAAACTAGATGATTTTGATTACCTGGATTAAGTGCATCCTTTGATGACTTTAATAGGTATCCCTTTGATTTATTATCTAGTTCTTTAAATTCAGATGACGAAGTGACCTTCTTATTTACTGGTATTACTAGTAGATCAGTTGCAATGTTAGAAATTATATTATTAGTAACATTCTTTAAAGCTATATTATTTAAAACTCTATATACCATTTTCTATTCTCCTTTTTAATTCAATGCTGGTAAGATATTTATTGTAATGCATCATAGTTCACAAGGCATGTATAAAAGAAATATTCTTTTTAAAAGCTTAAATAACGAAGTTTTTAAATCGACCTTAGGCATTCTTGCAATTTTATTTATGTTAGTTGTTGGGTCGAGGTTGATAGGATATTTTGAACAATCGGCTGAAGGACTTATAGATCCAAACATCATATATAAAGTAGTTGCCTTGAGGTTTCCAGACTTTATTACTTTATTGATACCATTATCTTTCTTCCTTGGTTTAATTATTACAATCAGCAGACTTTATTCTGATAGGGAAATTTATGGATATATATCTGGTGGTTTATCTCCAATTGATCTAATAAGATATTTAATCCCTCAGTCATTACTATTTTTTTTAATTACTTTAGTGCTAAGTATTTATGTAGCACCATATACAAAAGAGCTTTCAAAAGAAATAATCTCTGTTGATACAATTCAAGAAAAACTTGCTTCAATTAAACCTAAAGAGCTTATATTTTTTGATGATAGCGGAAGCTTTATATATATTGAGGATAAAGAAAAGAACTCTTTTGATAAAGTGATTGTCTTTGATGGAAGTGATGATAAGTCTTCTTTAGTTCGTGCATCAAGACTAAAATATCTTGAAACTGAATTGTCTATAGAATTAAATTTTGAAAATGGTTCTATGTACCAAAATATTTTTAACGAAAATTCCTCAGTCATTACTCAATTTGGTGAGTTAAAAATACCGGTTGGTAAAGAGGTGACAATCCTAAAAGGTCTTTCTTTTAGTAAATTGTTTGATTTTTCTGTGAAGTCATCAAAGTCCCAAATGCAATGGAACATTTCTGTACCTATAACAATCTTTATTTTTCTTTTGTTGGCTGTAAGTTTGTCTAAAGTTCAGCCTAGACAGGGAAGACTATCAGTTGTTTTGCCATCTATATTTATTTATATTTTATATTTAAGCTTGCTGATCCTTGCAAGAGATTCATTTAAAGATGATATATTGATTTCTTTAGATTATATTTGGTTTGTACATTTATTTTTCTTAATACTCGGATTTTTCTTGCTTTTAAAAGAAAATGGCAATTTTGAGTTATATTTCAAAAATATTCTTAAAATCAATATTTTCTCAAAGATTATTTTAGGATTTTTGTTAGGGTTACTTTCTTTTTGGATCTTTAGATGATAAAGATATTTTACAGATATTTAATAAAACGCTCCTTTTACTTTTCGTTTTTAATCTTAATTATTTTTGGGTTGTTAGACTCAGTCTTTATGTTGATCTCAGAATTAGAAAATATTTCTAATGAATATAAGTTTGCAAATATTCTTAAATACGTATTTTTTTCTATGCCTCATCGACTAATCGACTTTGTTGAAGGGTCATGTCTTTTAGGTCTAATGATTTCATTAGGTTTATCTCATCAAGAGGGTAATTTAAATGTTCTTAGATCTTCTGGTTCCTCTCCATTCAAAATAGTTGCATTAAGTTCATTGGGTGCAATTTTTTTAACTCTATCTTTAATATCCCTTGACGAAATAAGCTTTAGAAATGCATTTGTTAACGCGGAAGCAAGCAAGAATTTGATTGTTAATAGGCATAATACATCTAATGCTCAATCCAAATGGGTAAAATCAGGAGATTCATATTTAAACTTCTATGATGTTTTAGACAACAAAATATACAAGGTTCGTTTTTTGAAGTTTAAAGATAAAAAGCTCTCGCATTCAATTATTTCAGATTCAGCTGTTTTAGATGGAGACAAAATTACTTTTGATAATGCAGTGTATAAGAATTTTTTAGATAATACTGAGATTAAAGAATATGTTTACTTCGATATACCGCTCAGATCAAAAATAACTCTTGATAATATTAATAATCTTGGAATCATCGATCTATATTCATACAAAAAATTATTTTCAAACAGCAATTTGAAAAAAGATGTTATATTTAAAACTCATATAGACAAATATTTTTATAAAAAGCTTTTTTTACCAATTTCAATTTTTTTACTTATTACATTCTTTGGATCTTTAGTCTTCACTTCTCTGAGAGAATCAACCATTGGAGGTAAAATAATAATATCTATAGTTGGTGCATTTATTTATCGTTTAATTCAAGACTTATCTGCAAGCGTATTTATATCCTATAACTTACCTGTTGTAATCGGAATAGCATTGCCCTCAATGATTTTAATAATATTAAGTTTAAGATTTTATAAAAATATTTAGATCTTTCTATATGAGGTTTTTGAAAGGTAATCACTCAAAGAAAGACTCTTTTCTGTTAAATAGATTAGTATCAATGGAAGGCCACAAAGAAAAAAAGTTATCAAATTGAATACAAATCTTATAGATGCTTTTTTAAAACCGATTTTTTTATTATCAAGACTATAAATCTCAAAATTCCAAACAGCCATTCCTAGTGTTTTACCTCCGTGAGTCCAAAAATATATATAAAAGATCCATGTGCTAATTAATACAAGTATTGGACCTATAAATTTATTTTCAATAATACCTCCATTAATCCAAACTCCAATTGAACCAACTAAGAACCATACTCCAAGTAATAAAAAAATATCATAAACTGCAGCTGCAATCCTTCTCAAAGGAAATACGATATATGATTTATTGTTCATTTTGCTATAGTACTAAAATATTGAAAAAAATAAATTAATATGAATACGACAACTGATTTTTTAGGACATCCAAAAGGCTTATTTGTATGCTTTGCTACAGAAATGTGGGAAAGATTCTCCTACTACGGGATGCGAGCTCTTTTAATATTTTATTTAACACAACACTGGGAATTTACAGATAGTGCAAGCTATTTAATTTATGCAGCCTATACATCTTTGGTATATATCACACCTGTATTTGGAGGAATACTTGCTGACCAAATTTTAGGATCTAAAAAAGCAGTTACCTATGGAGCAGTCCTTTTGGTTTTAGGTCATACTGGTATGGCCATAGAAAGTAATGTTCAGATTTTTTATATTTCTCTTGCTTTGATAGTTGCAGGAGTGGGTTTTTTGAAACCAAATATTTCAACAATGGTGGGATCATTATATAAAGAGGGTGATCCAAGAAGAGACTCTGGATTTACTATATTTTATATGGGCATAAATATTGGTGCTTTTAGTGCCTCACTTTTGTGCGGATGGCTTGGGCAAACATTTGGATGGTCATATGGATTTGGGGCAGCAGGAATTGGAATGCTCTTGGGATTATTAATATTTTTATGGGGTCAAAAATATCTAGAAGGATTAGCTGAGCCGCCATCAGAAAAATATTCACAAATTACATATGGGTTTTCATACGAGAAATGGGCATATATTTCTGGACTAGCTATGGCACTTGTTTCATGGTTCCTTGTTCAAAATCAACAAGTAGTCCAGAATCTTTTAAGTGGATTTGGTGCAATTTTTATCGCAGCATGGTTACTATATGCATTATTTAAATGCCCACCGCAAGAAAGAGATCGTCTCATAGCTGTCGGTGTATTGATATTATTTTCATTGATTTTTTGGGCTCTTTTTGAACAAGCTGGATCATCTTTAAATATTCTTACTGATAGGGGCGTCGATAGGACCGTCTTCGGTTACGAAGTACCAGCATCAATGTTTCAATCCTTAAATGCAGGTTTTATTTTTACTATCGCACCTCTTTTTGCAATGTTATGGATATCTTTATCAAAAAGGGGTATGGAGCCATCTACTCCAATAAAGTTTGCAATGGGATTAATATTTGTTGGACTAGGTTTCTTAGTCCTAGTTTTTGGAATGCAATCATCATCAGGCATCCAAACTGGTTTGATTTGGATTGTCCTTATATATTTGTTACATACCATTGGTGAGTTGTGTCTTTCACCTGTAGGCCTCTCTTCGGTCACAAAATTATCTCCTCAGAGAATTGTGGGTTTTATGATGGGAATGTGGTTTTTTGCTTCTGCCGCTGGAAATTTTGTAGCTGGTAAAATTGCTCAAGCCACTTCAAGTGGTGAAGCTGGACTGGTAGGTGAAACATTTTCTATTTCACAAAAAGTAGCGTTTATAGATGTTTATACTAGCGTGGGACTAATATCTATAGGATGCGGACTATTTTTAATGATAATTACACCAATTTTAAAAAAACTAATGCATGGCGCCAGTTAAAGGAAGAAAAGATCCAGTAAAAAAAAATATGGATAAATTCCATAAGCCTAAAACTCACAGAGATAAAACAAAATATACTAGAAAGAAAAAAACTAAAGTTGTTGATTAAGCTTAAATAAAACTTTTGTATAAATATCCTTAAGTGTCCAAAGTTCGCTAATCTTTATATTTTCATCAATTTGATGAATTGATTCGTTTATTGGCCCTAACTCAATAATTTCAGTCTTCATCTTTGCAATAAATCTACCATCAGACGTGCCGCCTTTAGCATTTAGATCTGGCTTGTAACCATTTACTTCTTCACATGCACTTACAATTATTTCTTTAAGAAATTTATTTTCAGTCAGATAAGGATTGCCATTTAAACTCCATTTAAGGTCATATTTTAAATTGAGATTTTTGATAATATTTTCAAATTCAGATTTGAGGCTTTCTTCTGTTGATTCAGTTGAATACCTAAAATTAAAATAGAGATCTAATTCTCCTGGAACAACGTTGTGTGCTCCAGTACCAGAGTGAATATTTGATATTTGAAAACTTGTTGGATCAAATATAGCATTCCCATTGTCCCATTTTTTATTTTTGAGATCTGTAATTAAATCACTAGATAAAAAGATTGGATTCTCAACATTTTCAGGGTATGCAACATGTCCTTGTTTGCCAAATATTTGTAAATGACCACCTAGAGAACCTCTTCTGCCTATTCTTGCGCTATCAGCAACTTTTTTATTAGAAGTTGGTTCACCCACCAAACAATAGTCAATAAGCTCGTCATTATCCATCATTTTTTCAACAATCTTATCTATGAAACCGTCATGCGAACTTCCTTCTTCATTAGATGTAAGCAAGATGCCTAATCTAAAATTTAATTCTTGGGATTGAGCTAAAAACTCTTTTACTGATTCTACAAAAGCTGCAATAGATGCCTTCATATCTGCAGTTCCTCGTCCATACATAATGTCACCATCAATTTGAGCTGAGAAGGGTGGATATTTCCAATTCTCTACTGGACCAGTTGGAACAACGTCAGTGTGACCTAAAAAACAAAACAATTTTCCTTCAGTTCCAATAGTGGCATATAGGTTTTCAACATTTAAATAATTAATTCTTTCACAATTAAAATTGAGATCTCTTAACTCATTCTCAATAATATCGAAGCACCCCATATCCTTCGGAGATATGGATTCAATTTTCACAAGATTTTTTAACAACTCAATCATTTATATGAAGATCCTTATTTAGTTTTGAAACTTTGGTATTCACTTTAGCAATAACTTGACCGTTTGTTGAATCTCTATAAAAAAGCAGATCTGAACTCCCAGAAAGCTCAGAGGCTTTAACCACCTTCGATGAAGTTTTATTTAACATAAGAACTTTTGTTCCAGCTGTAAGATAAAGGCCTGCCTCAAGAGTACAATTATCTCCTATTGGAATTCCTAAACCCGAATTAGCGCCTAGTAAACAATTTTTTCCCACTGAAATTTTAACTTCGTTCCCTCCAGAAAGAGTTCCCATAGTACTGGCTCCACCTCCTAAATCAGAATTATCTCCTATAACAACACCCGCTGAAATTCTTCCCTCTATCATTGCTTTTCCTAAAGTTCCAGCATTAAAATTAACAAAACCTTCATGCATTATTGTGGTTCCTTCACTTAAATAAGCTCCAAGTCTAACTCTTGATGTATCTGCAATACGAACATTTTTGGGAATGATGTAGTCTGTTAAGCAAGGAAATTTATCTAATGAACGCACATATAGATCATTTTTTAAATTTTTTGACTCATTCATTCTTTTATCAATATCTTCAATTGCAACAGGACCTATGTTTGTCCAAGCAACATTTGGTAGGATATTAAATATTCCATCAAGATTGATAGAATTTGGTAAAACGAATTTATATGAGATTAGGTGTAATTTTAAATAAGCTCCTTCAATATCTTTAACAGGCTCATTTAAATTAGATTCATCCCAGCTTACTTCAATAAGTTTCTTTTTTTGATCGTCAACTTTGATAGATTCTTCACCAACCTTTTTATTGTCAAAGTTTATGTATAAGAAATATACATCTAGGATATTTCCAGAAGTAGATAGGTTAGCAATCCCTTTTGCCTCAATTTTCATGACGTCATTATATTTAAATTAGTATTTTTTTAAACAACTTCATGCAAAGCATTTATTATTTTTTTGATCTTATTTTTCTTAATTACAGATTTATCAAGATTAGAGATTTCAAAAGTATCCTCAACTCTTTCACCTAAAGTATTAATTCTTGCTGAAAAAATAGATATTTTATTTTCAAAAAAAATACTTGCAATTTTTGATAGTAAGCCTGACTTATTAGAGGTTTCAATGGTAATTATATTTTTGTTCTTGTCTTGAATTATTGAATCAGATATTTTGACAACCTTTTCAAATTTTGATTTTTTGTCAATTTTTCTACGAGTTCTTAATTGATTATGTTTTTTTTCTAAATTCTTTCTAATCCTCTCAGCAAGATCATTCAACTCAAACTTTGTAAATTCTCTGCTATGGTGAATATTTTTTGTAATGAAAGTATTTGCTGCAAAAGATTCATCATTTGAAGTAAATATATTTGCATCAATTACATCAAGACCAGATTCCTCAAGAGCTTTTGTTAATCTATAAAAAAGGCCATCAGTATTTTGCGCTTTTATAAATATCTCAACTAAATTTTGAAATATTTTTCTACATTCAATTATTAAATCTTGGTCTGGATATGAGGTATATAATTTAACTTGCCATTGAAGAGAGTCTGTAGAGTTTTTATTAAAATAACTATTGTCAAATAAAGATAAGTAATGCTTTATCATTTTTCTTTTGCTTTCATCCGACTGTTTAATAATGTACTTTTTCCTTTCTATTGTGATTTCATCTGATGTTTGAATTGGCTCCTTATTAATTTTTAACCTTGTTTTAGAATAAAGCTCCCTTAAAAGTTGATGCTTCCAACCATTCCATAAGGATGGATTTGTAGCTCTAATATCGTTAATTGTTAAAAGATAGAGGTAATCTAGTCTTTCTGAATGCATTACTGTTTCAGCAAAATCTTTTATGGTGTCATGTTCAGAGATATCTTTTTTTTGAGAAACTGATGACATTTCAAGGTGCTTTTCAACAAGCCAAGATGTCAAATTTGAGTCAACTTTTGATAATCCAAGTCTTCTAGAAAATGTATAACATGCCTTACTTCCAATTTTTGAATGATCACCACCCTTACCCTTACCAAGATCATGAAATAATCCAGCGATAAAAAGTAGTTCTATTTTTGGCAACTTATTAATTAATTCATGTTCAAGTTCAAAGCCTTTCTGATTAAATATCTTCATTTGCCTCATATTCCTTACAACCTTAAAAGTATGCTCATCAACGGTATAAATATGGAATAGATCAAATTGCATTTGACCAACGACACTTGAAAATTCTGGAATATATCTTTGTAGTAATCCTAAATCTCTCATTGCTTTTAAAATTGAGGATAAGTTGTATTTGGATTTTAAAATGTTTAAGAATTGTTCCGCAAAATGAGCATTCTTTCTAAAATCATTGTCAATTAAAGAATTATTTTTCTTTAGCATTATTGAAGTTTGCACATCTACAGCATTGATTTTTTTATTGTTCCCTATCTCAAGAAAAACTTTAAAAATCAATTCTTTATTTTCTTCTAGACTCACATTTGTAAACCCAACCTTGCTACCATTTCTATATAAACCCTTTTTGTTCTTGAAAGAATATTTTTTCTCTTCAAAAAACTGATAAACCAAAGTATTAAAATGAGATATGTAATGCGCATGCTCGTAATATTTAGCCATCATTCTTTCAACTAAAGCCTTGTTAGATAGATTTAATTTTCCAGAAGCAGTTCTTTTTGCAATTTCAATTTGAGTTTCAAAATCTAACTTATTATTTTTTGTAAAAAGATTTGTAATAAATCTCAAAACTTTAATAAAGTTGTATGCATTTCTTGCAATTAAAAATTCATCCTTAAAAAAACTAAAATTTAAGATATCATCGAAAGTTTTTAGACTGTAGCAGTGTTGAAGAATCCATAATGCAGAGTGAAAATCTCTTAATGATCCTGGTGATTCTTTCAAATCAGGCTCTAAATTTGATGAAGATAAAAAGAACTCTCTATGACGGTTGTTTTGTTCTAAAAACTTCGCTTTATGAAATTTAGCTGATGTCCAAAGACTTGATAACGTTTTGGAGACTAAATTATCAAGATTTCTGTCTGACAAAATTGGCTTTCTAGTTAAATAAGATGTGAATTCACTTAAGTCACTTTTAGTTATTTTCTTAATATCTTTTATTGATCTTACCGAGTGACCAACCTTATATCCCTCATCCCACAAAGAAGATATAAATATTTCTAAATTACTATAATTTTTGGGACGATTTGTTTCAATAATTGAAATATCAACATCTGAGGAGGGAAATATTTCACCTCTACCAAAACCACCAATGCTGTAAATTGCATAATTATGATCAAGATTTAGTTTTGTAAATTTTCTCTTGATATCCTCTTCAATATAATCCGAATTGTTCTTTAAATAATAGTCTATTTTTGAGGGATTTAAATATATTTGTTTGAAATCAGATAAAAACTTTTCATTAAAATTTTCTGAATTAGTTTTCATTCAAATCAAACTCATCATTCCTTTTCGTAAGAATCTCTGCTCCATTTTTACGTACAGCTATTGTATGTTCCCACTGTGCTGAGTTTCTTCCATCTTTTGTTTCGACAGTCCATCCATCTCTTAACGTTTTAGAATACTTAACACCTTGATTAATCATTGGTTCAATTGTGAAACACATTCCTTCTTGAATTTTAATACCTGTACCTTTTTTTCCAAAATGAAGTATCTGAGGTTCCTCATGATATACAGTTCCAATACCATGACCACAATAATCTTCAACAACACTGTAGTAGTTTTCTTTGGCATGTTTTTGGATTGCATGTCCTATATCACCAAAAAATGCACCAGGTATAACTGCATCTATTCCTTTGTAAAGACACTCCTGAGTGACTTTGACAAGTCTTTTATTATGAGGAGCACATTCTCCAACTAGAAACATCTTTGATGTATCGCCATGCCAACCATCTTTAATAACTGTTACGTCAATATTTAAAATGTCACCATTTTTTAAGATCTTATTATTATCTGGAATTCCATGACAAATAACCTGATTTACACTTGAACAGATCGTCTTCTCATAACCTTTATATCCTACATTTGCAGGTATTGCATTTTGAACATTAACTATATATTCATAACAGATTTTGTCTAATTCGCCAGTTGAAATCCCAGGGATTACATACGGAGTTATCATCTCAAGAACGTCAGCTGCTAATCTACCAGCGACCCTCATTTTATTTATTTCATTTTCAGATTTAATAGATATTTTCATTTTTTTTTAGTTTTTATATAGACATAAGACAACTTAGTCTATAAAGTACAATTTTAATGTCAGCATGTAATTTTAGCTCATTAAATAACAAAAATTCTTTCATAAGTTTACCCAAAATTTTCTTAAAAACTTCTATGTTGTTGGAGATAAATTAGTGTCTTTTCCAGCAATTTTAGCTTTTGAAGATGGTAGTGTATTCCAGGGTGAGGGCTTTGGTAAAGAAAAATACGATATTGGAGAAATCGTATTTAATACTTCAATGTCAGGTTATCAAGAAATAATTACCGATCCATCCTACAAAAAACAAATCATAACTTTTACTCATCCGCATATTGGAAATACAGGTATAAACAATGATGATAATGAATCTAAGAAAATTCATGCCTCAGGAATAGTTGTAAGAAATTATTGTGAAAAACCAAGCAATTGGAGATCTTCAATGACATTGAATGACTTTTTAATTAACAATGATGTAATTGGAATTTCAAAGCTTGATACTAGAAGTATTACTCAATTGCTAAGAGAGAAAGGATCACTTAATTGTTGTATTGCTGCATTATCAAAGATTACAAGAGATGAAGCAATTCAACATGCAAGAGAGTTTATGGGACTTAAAGGTATGGACTTAGCAAAAGTTGTAACAACTCAAAATGAATATCACTGGAATGAGGGAACATGGCCAGAATTTAAAAGAAATGAGAAATCAAATTCTGTAATCGCATATGATTTTGGTATCAAAAAAAATATATTAAGACTTCTATCAGAGCAAGTTGGAGATGTAAAAGTTGTTAATGCTGAAACGCCATTCGAAGAAATAATAAAACTATCCCCAAAAGGTATTTTTTTATCTAATGGACCAGGTGATCCTGAACCATGCGATTATGCAATAAAAAATATTAAAAAATTTCTTAAAAAAAAGATTCCAGTTTTTGGAATTTGCTTAGGTCATCAACTTTTAGCACTAGCTGGAGGTGCAAAAACATATAAGATGAAATTTGGCCATCATGGAGCAAATCATCCAGTACAAGATATTTCCACTAATGAAGTATTTATAACAAGTCAAAATCATGGTTTTGCAGTAGATATAGATTCTCTGCCAAAAAATATCAAAGTTACACATTTATCATTATTTGACAACTCTCTCCAAGGTATAGAATTTAATGATGCACCTGCTTTTAGTTTTCAAGGTCATCCAGAAGCTAGTCCCGGACCTCAAGAGATAAAAATATTGTTTAAAAAGTTTAAAAAAATGGTAACAGAACATGCCCCGTCGTAAAGATATTTCTTCAATCTTAATTATTGGAGCAGGGCCGATCATTATTGGTCAAGCATGTGAGTTCGATTATTCTGGTGCTCAAGCCTGCAAAGCTTTAAAAGAGGAAGGATTTAGAGTTATTCTAGTAAATTCTAATCCCGCTACGATTATGACTGATCCTTTATTGGCTGATGCAACTTACATTGAACCTATTCATTGGAAATCAGTTGAAAAAATCATTGAAAAGGAAAAACCTGATGCAATTCTTCCTACAATGGGAGGACAAACAGCTTTAAATACAGCACTTACATTAGATAAGAAAGGAGTTTTAAAAAAGCACAATACAATCTTAATTGGCGCAAATAGAGAAGCAATTGATAAAGCAGAAGATAGACAGCTTTTTGATGAGACCATGCAAGGAATTAATCTAGCGACGCCTGCCTCAGGAATAGCTCACTCAATGGAGGATGCACTTAAAGTGCAAAAAGAAATTGGGTTTCCTTGCATTATAAGACCATCTTTTACAATGGGAGGAACAGGTGGTGGAATTGCATACAACATTTCTGAATTTAAGAATATATGTGAAAAAGGTCTTGAGTTATCTCCTACTAATGAATTGTTGATTGATGAATCATTAATTGGGTGGAAGGAATTTGAAATGGAGGTTGTGAGAGATTGCGAGGATAATTGTATAATCGTCTGTTCTATTGAAAATTTTGATCCTATGGGTATTCATACTGGGGATTCGATAACAATTGCGCCTGCACAAACACTCACTGATAAAGAATTTCAAATTATGCGAAATGCATCTTTTAAAATTTTAAGAGAAATTGGTGTTGACACTGGAGGTTCGAATGTTCAATTTGCTGTGAATCCCGAAAATGGAAAAATGGTTGTAATTGAAATGAATCCTAGAGTAAGCAGGTCGTCTGCATTAGCATCGAAAGCAACCGGAT
>TARA_B100001057_G_scaffold346365_1_pt1 | contig 24314 bp, 23 predicted proteins | sample TARA_B100001057 | Tara Oceans TARA_B100001057 (sample SAMEA2621839) | marine metagenome | biome: marine biome (ENVO:00000447); feature: surface water layer (ENVO:00002042); material: "saline water (ENVO:00002010), including plankton (ENVO:xxxxxxxx)" | depth 5 m
TTGTCTGCCCTCAAAATTTCTATTTGATGTAGATGCACATCTTTCATACGGCTTTAATTGGTCAGGATTCATTCCTAAACACATTGAACATCCAGGATCTCTCCAGATAAAACCAGCTTCTTTGAATACTTCGTCAAGACCTTCCATTTCGGCTTGCTCTTTAACCATTCCAGAACCCGGAACTACTATTGCTTCAATAATATTATCAGCAATCGTTTTACCTTTAACTACTTTTGCAGCCTGCCTAAGATCCTCAATTCTAGAATTTGTACATGATCCAATAAAAACTTTATCAAAAGTTAAATCAGATAACTTAGATTCATTTTGTATGCCCATATAATTTCTGGCTAATTCAATATTCCTTTTGTTGTCATCATTTGCACCTAAAACTGTTGGTATTTCATCATCATAATTCACAACCATTTCTGGTGAAGTACCCCATGTAACTTGTGGCTTAATTTTAGATACATCAATAACAACTTCATTATCAAATTTTGCTCCATCATCAGTTTTTAAATTTAACCAATATTTTTCGGCATTCTCTAAAGTTTTTTTATCTAGAAAAGATTTTTCTTTTACATAATTTATTGTGGTTTTGTCTGGAGCAATTATTCCTACCTTAGCTCCTGCTTCAATTGCCATATTACAAATAGTCATTCTGCTTTCTACAGAAATATCTTTTATGTAACTCCCCGAAAATTCTATTGCATAACCAGTACCACCTGCTGTTCCAATTAAACCAATAAAATATAAAACAATATCTTTTGAAGAAACATTTTCGACTGGGGTTCCTTCGAACCTAACAAGCATATTTTTTAACTTAGACACTTTTAGACACTGCGTGGCAAGAACATGCTCAACTTCTGAAGTTCCAATGCCCATAGCTAAACATCCTAACGCACCATGAGTTGAGGTATGAGAATCTCCACAAACTATTGTCATGCCTGGTAAGGTATAACCAAGCTCTGGGCCTATAACATGAACAATGCCTTGCTTTGAAGATTTAATATCAAACTGTTTGATTCCGAAAGTATTACAATTCTTATCAAGCTCAACTACTTGTATCTTTGAGATCTCATCTTTTATTTGATTAGAATTAAAATCATTTCCTCTAGTTGTTGGGACATTATGATCTGGAGTAGCAATATTTGCTCCAAGCCTCCAAGGTTTTAAATTTTTTTTTGCTAATCCCTCGAATGCCTGAGGTGATGTTACTTCGTGAAGATAATGCCTATCGATGTATAAAAGAGATTCACCCGAATCAAGTTGGGTAACGTGATGCTCTTCCCAGAGTTTGTCGTACAAAGTCTTCATTATATCTATTCTGTAAATGGTAGTTTTTGTTCAACATCAGCGCACTGTGCTCTATTAATTAATAAGTGATCTACTAAAACAATACTTACCATTGCTTCAGCAATTGGAACAGCTCTAATGCCAACACAAGGGTCATGTCTTCCTTTAACTTCTATGTCAACTTCTTCGCCATCCTTTTTTACAGTTTTACCTTTTGTTTTTATGCTTGAGGTTGGCTTAATGATAAAGCTAAGATTTATATCGTCTCCATTAGATATTCCTCCAAGGATTCCTCCTGAATTATTTGAGGAATAGCCTGACGCTGTGATTTCATCTCTTGCTTCGGAACCTTTTAAGTTTAAAAGATCATCTACATTCCCAATAGATACTGATTTGACTGCATTAATTGTCATTATTGCTTTCGCAAGATTAGCATCAAGCTTCTCAAAAACTGGATCACCAAGACCTACTGGACAATTTTCAACAATAACTCCTAGCTTTGCACCCACAGAATTACCCTCTTCAATTAATTTGTTAAACATAGAATCTAATTCAGAAAGTTTTGATTCGTCACAAAAAAAATATTTATTTGCAGTTTTTTTATGATTTATAGTTTCAGCTTTTATTTTACCAATTTCAGAAACAAATCCATTTACGGTTATTCCTTCTTTTTGAAGTATTTTTTTAGCAACTGCTCCAGCAGCAACCCAATTTACAGTTTCCCTAGCACTAGCTCTTCCTCCACCTCTATAATCTCGATGGCCATATTTTGCTTGATAAGTAATGTCTGCATGATTTGGTCTAAATACATCTTTAATATCTGAGTAATCTTTTGATTTTTGATCTTTGTTGTAAATTATCATTCCTATTGGAGTCCCAAGCGTTTTACCTTCAAAAACACCTGACATTATCTCAACAGCATCATCTTCTTTTCTTTGAGTAGTCACATCTGACTGTCCTGGCTTTCTCCTGTCTAATTCAAGTTGAATGTCTTCTTTAGTAAGTTCTATTTGAGGCGGACATCCATCTAGAATTGAGCCCATAGCACTGCCATGACTCTCTCCAAAAGTCGTAATTTTAAATATTTTTCCAAACGTATTGCCTGACATGGCGATAATTATAGTCCAAAATGCTAAAAAAGCTTTATTTTTAGGGTTTTTTACAATTGTTTGGTTTTTTTGGATAACAAGCTTTGAAAATCTACTACAGAGGTTTCTTCTAGTTCTTGTTGACTCATACAAAGTTCAAATATTCTTTTAGCAATATCTTCATCATAAGTAATTGCTAAATTAGACTTAAATTTATTTTCTAACACTGGTATGCCTTCATCTCTTCTTCTCATATGACCAATGGGGTATTCAACCTCGATTTCATCTGTTGCAGTACCATCAACAAAAGAAATTTTTATTCTATTTGCAATAGATCTTTTATCAGCTTCAAGGTAATCTTTTGAATATTTTTTATCCTCATTAATAGTCATTTTTTCTCTTAATATGTCTATTCTTGGATCTTCTGCAACATCATCCTCATAATCTTCTGCTATTAAATTTCCCTTAAGTAATCCAATTGCAACCATATATTGCAAACAGTGATCTCTATCAGCAGGATTATTTAATTCTCCAACTTTTGAAATAATTCTTATTGCAGATTCATGAGTTGTGATTTCAATTAACTTAATTTCATTAATCCTATCTTTAACGACATTATGAAGTTTTACAGCAGCTTCTACTGCTGTTTGGGCATGAAACTCAGCAGGAAAACTAATCTTAAAAAGAACATTTTCCATAACGTAGGTTCCAAGTGGTTGAGGTAATACAATTTGTTTTCCATCAAATAAAACGTCTTCAAATCCCCAAACTGGAGTAGAGAGAACACTTGGATATCCCATTTCTCCCAACATAGTTATCATTGATAATCTAACAGCTCTACTTGTAGCATCACCAGCTGCCCAACTTTTTCTTGTGCCTGCATTTGGAGCATGTCTATATGTTCTTAAACTTTGGCCATCGACCCAAGCATGACTTACAGCATCTTTAATTTGATCAATAGAACCACCCATTAATTTAGTTGCAATTGCAGTTGAAGCGACTTTTACTAAAACGACATGGTCTAACCCTACTTTATTAAAACTATTTTCAAGGGCTAAGACTCCTTGAATCTCATGAGCCATAATCATTGACTCCAATACAGTTCGCATTTTGAGTGATGCTTTTCCACTTGCAATATTTTGCTGTGATATAAAATCACAAACTGATAAAATTGCACCTAAATTATCAGATGGATGACCCCATTCAGCAGCAAGCCAAGTATCGTTATAATCAAGCCATCTAACAATGCAACCAATATCAAATGCACCTTTAACCGGATCAAGCTCATAATCTGTTCCAGGTACTCTTACCCCAAAAGGCACTTTACTATCCTTAACGATTGGACCTAGCATTTTTGTACAAGCTGGAAATTGAAGTGCTAATAAACCACATCCGATAGTATCCATTAGGCAATTTCTTGCAGTATCTAATGCCAAATCAGATTTGATTTCGAAAGAAGAAACATAATTAGCTATTTCAGAAATTAAGTTATCAAAATCTGGTCTGATATTCAGATCAACATTCGATGACATTTATTTAGGACCTATCGGCGATATCAATCCAATCAGAGGATTCGACACCAGTATATTCTGCACTGGGTCTTATTATTCGGTTATTAGCTCTTTGTTCCATGCAATGAGCAGTCCAGCCAGAAACTCTAGACATTACAAATATTGGAGTAAAGAGTTTTGTGGGTATTCCCATATAAAAATATGCGGGAGCATGAAAAAAATCAGCATTCGCAAACATATTTTTTTCATCTGCCATAACTTTTTCAACCTCATCTGCAACTAAATATAAAGTATTATCATCATCAAGCTCAGATAATTGTTTTGCATATTCCTTGATTACAGCATTTCTAGGGTCTCTTATTGAGTAAACTGCGTGACCAAAGCCCATAATTTTTTCTTTTTTGTTAAGCATTTCTAAGACGTTTGATTTAGCTTCGTCTTTTGATCTCCAGTTCTCTATTAATTCCATAGCTTTTTCGTTTGCACCCCCATGAAGAGGCCCTCTTAAGGAGCCAATAGCAGCAACAACACATGAATGAATATCAGACATCGTTGAAGCACAAACTCTTGCTGTGAATGTTGATGCATTAAACTCATGTTCCGCATAGAGAATCAGAGAAACATCCATAACTTTTCTGTGTAAATCTGAGGGAGTTTTACCATGCAAGATATGGAGAAAATGACCAGCCATTGATTCTTCATCATTAACTAAATTAATATCTAAACCTTCATGAGAGTATTTGTACCAATATGTGACTATTGATGGCATTGTTGCAATCATTCTATTTATTGAATTAAGTTGATTGGAGAATTCACCTTCAGGTTCCAAATTTCCAAGCATTGATGTACCTGTTCTCATAACATCCATAGGATGAGCTGTAGCAGGGATTTTTTGAAGTACTTCCTTAAGTTCAACTGGAAGATCTCTATGACTTTTTAATAATTTTTTATAATCATCTAATTCCTGAAGATTAGGTAACTTGTCATATATTAAAAGATATGCAACCTCTTCAAATGTAGATTTTTCTGCAAGAAGTTCAATTTTATGTCCTCTATATGCCAATCCTTCGATTTGACCAACTGTAGAAAGAGATGTTTCTCCAGCAACCTGACCTCTTAAACCTGCACCCTCTAATTTTTTTGTCATTATTTATAGTAACTTTAATCCTTATTTGAAAATTTTATATCCAGTCTTTTTTCATGATTATAATAATCTAAAATTTCGTACAACTCTTCCCGGGTTTGCATTATATCTAACAGAGGCTCTTGTGTCCCGTCTTTGATTATTGAATTATAAATTTTTTCTGCAGATGCACTCATAGCTCTGAAGGCAGTTAAAGGATATAGGATCATATCTACACCAACCTCCTTAAGTTGATTTTGATTAAATAAAGGTGTTTTTCCAAACTCTGTGATATTTGCAAGAACTGGAATTGAAAGATTTTTTTTAAAGACTTCATACTCTTCAATACAAGTTACAGCTTCTAAAAAAATACCATCAATACCTTCTTCAATATATGCTTCACATCTTTTAATAGCTCCAGTAATTCCTTCTGAAGCAAGGGCGTCTGTTCTGGCCATAATAAAAAATGAATCATCAATTTTTGAAGACACTGCAGTTTTAAGCCTCTCCTTCATTTCATCTATTGAAACTATTTTTTTATTTGGTCTGTGGCCACATCTTTTATCGAAAACTTGATCCTCGATATGCACCGCAGCACAACCTGCTTTATTCATCTCAAATATAGTTTTAGAAATGTTATCAGCATCCCCCCAACCTGTATCGATATCAACTAAAAGAGGAAGAGAAGTTGCATTTGTAATTCTTTTTACATCAATAAGAACATCATTCATTGATGTAATTCCAAGATCTGGCAATCCGTAAGAAGCTGCAGCTACACCACTTCCAGATAAATATATAGCTTTATGATTAGCTCTTTCAGCAAGTTTTGCTGAATAAGCATTAATTGTTCCAGGTATTATAAGTGGTGAATTGAGCTCTAATGCTTTTCTAAATTTTTCTCCAGGTTGCATCTTAATAAAACTTTATTCCCCTTATAATTCTATCTTTCTTGTTTTTGCGTCTCCATCTGTTTGTATCCCTTAAGCTGTATACACATCCACAATATTCTTGCTGATAAAATTTTTCTCTTTTTGAAATCTCTATCATTCTTGATGAACCACCTTGTTTTCTCCAATTAATATCCCAGAAACTTATATTTGAAAATCTTGATGCAGCTCTCTTACCAGATCCATTAATCTGATTCAGATCCTTCCATCTAGATATGCCTAGAGTTGTAGCAAAAATCTTAAACTTATTTTCGTAGGCAAATAATGCTGATCTTTCAAATCTCATATCAAAACATTTTGTGCATCTTTCCCCTCTTTCTGGTTCATTCTCAAGCCCTTTAATTCTCTCAAACCAATTTTCTTTATCATAATCACCGTCCACACACTCGAAACCAACTTTCTCACAAAATCTTCTGTTCTCATTTTTTCTAATCTCATATTCATCTACTGGATGGATATTAGGATTATAAAAAAATACAGTTGTTTTAATTTTAGAAACAGCCAATGCTTCAATTATTTCACCAGAGCATGGCGCACAACAGCTATGGAGCAATAATTTATTTTCATTATTGGGTAGTTTCATTAGGGGTCTAACATAGTTACTTAATTTATGTGCTTCTGTCATCTTTTAAAATTTGAATTTAATTTAATAGCATCCTCTAAGTCATCATAGTTATGAAAAGACTGAATTTCAGGATACTTTGAAGAAATTTTATCTGGCGCATTTATAAAAAAACCTTTTTCTGCAATTTCAAACATTTGAATATCATTATGCGAATCACCAGCAGCAAAGCATCTGTATCCCATTTCTTGAAATGCTTTTATTGCTTGCTGTTTAGCTTTAATATGTCTTAGCTTGTACGAAATAATTTCATCATTCTCTACTATAAGGTTGTGACAGAGCAAAAATGGAAACCCAAGCTTTTTCATTAAAGGTTTTGCAACATCATGAAAGGTGTCGGATAGAATTACAATTTGAAAATTCTCTCTTAATCCGTTTACAAAATCTAAAGCTCCTGGAAGCAATTCAAGAGAATTTGCTGCTTTTTGAACATGTGAAAGTTTTATCTTTTTATCTTTCATCACCTTTAATCTCATATCTAGAAGATCTTCATAAATAGGAATATCTCTTGTAGTCATTCCAAGTTCTTCAACCCCAGTATCTTCAGCAACTCTTTCCCATATTTCAGGGGTAAGAGTACCTTCCATATCTAAACACACTATTTCCATGATTAATTATTCTTTATCCCGTATGGCACATGTCCTGAGGTAGTATTTTTTACAGCACTCATAATATGCTTTTTTTGATCATCAAAGAAGATGTCCGCATCAAAAGATTCTAAAAATTTATTTTTAGATAGGCCACCCAGAAAAAGAGACTCATCAATTCTTACTCCCCATTCTCTTAAAGTTTTGATAACCCTTCTATCTGATGGCGCTGACCTTGCAGTAACAAGAGCTGTTCTAATTGGACATTCATTGATTTCAAAATCATTTTGAATATTATTTAATTGAACTAAAAATGATTTAAACGGGCCTTCTTTGAGAGGTGTGGTGGAGGTAACCTCATTTTTAATAAATGCCTTTAAGCCATCTTTTTGATAAATTTTTTCTGATTCATCTGAAAAGATTACTGCATCGCCATCAAAAGCTATTTTTAACTGATCAGAGCTTGATTTTTTATTCTTAGTTAATTTTCTTGAAAGAATTGTAGCCGCTGCAACATTGCTTTTAATTGCAAGTTTTACATCATCAATACTGCTAGATAAAAAAAGATGTACTCCAAAATCTTTAACATACCTATGCGGACTTTCACCTCCACAAAAAGCTGCTCTGCTAATGTTTAGCTTATGGTCTTCAATAGAATTTCTTATTCTTAAACCAGTATCAGAGGTATTTCTTGATAGTAAAATAACTTCAACTCTGTCAGTACCATTATATAGTTCGTTGATTTTTAAAATTTTTTTAACAAGATTAAAGGCTTCACCAGGTTTTAATGTTTTATTTTCATTTTCTACTTGATAACTCTGATATGACTTAAGTCCCTCATTTTTATATATTTCATGACTTTTATCTAAATCAAATAATGCTCTTGATGATATTCCTATTATTAATTTAGATTTCCTGTTTACCATAGATCTTGAAAAAAATATAAATTACATTATACTGTATATATATTCAGTACGTTTATTATTATGAAAGAAATTACTTCACAACAACAACGAGTATTAGATTGTATTCAAATTTACATAAATAAGACAGGTTTTCCACCAACTCGAGCAAACATTTGTAAAGAGCTTGGTTTTAAATCACCAAATTCGGCAGAAACACATTTAAGAGCTCTAGAAAAGAAAGGCTTTATAGCTATTGAAAGTGGGGCCTCAAGAGGTATATCTATCATTAATGATGAAAATTCTTATGGAAGTAAAGATAATTATCCTGTAATAGGTCTTGTTGCTGCTGGGTCACCAACTCTTGCAGAAGAAAATATAGAAAGAACTATTAATTGTCCTAAATCATTTTTTGAGTCTAAATTTGATTATTTTCTAAAAGTTAAAGGTCTTAGCATGAAAGATGCTGGAATAATGGAAGATGATTTAATTGCAGTTAAAAAAACAACTGATGTCAGAAATGGTGATATTGTCATTGCAAGAATCGATGATGAAGTAACAGTAAAGTTTTTTCGTAGAAAATCAGCTAAATTAGTTGAACTCGAACCAGCAAATGAAGATTTCGAAACTATTAAAGTTAATTTAGAACGAGATGAGTTAAGTATTGAAGGAAAAAGTATTGGACTCTTAAGAAGGAACTAATGAACTATAGTTTGCTTCTTTGAGAATTTATCTCTTTGTTTATCAAAAAATTCATCTAAATCACTAACATTACCGCTCACGCTTTCTATACCTGCTCGAATCATCTCTTTTGCTACAGTTAATTCTTGACCTTGAAGAAAATCTTTTGATTCTTGTGAAAAGCATATTTTAACAATAGGATTTTTATGATCATCTGATCTTCTTAATACAATACTTCCATCTGCTAGTTGTGCTAATTCTAAGTAGTTAGTCATTTTATCTCCATATAAATTTAGCTTAACACTCATCAAGCATTTTGCGAAGCAACTCTTGGGTGTCTTTGTATTTATCTAATATTAAATTATATTTTTTCAAGTTATTTGGTTCATCTGTAACTATTAAATTATCGTTATTAACGTTTATTAGTTTTTGTTTTGATTTTTCCATCATAACTAACAACCCATTGGGCTCGATTTCTTTTAAAAAAATATTTTTTATTGTGTCGATTTTTGATAATTGAAGCCATTTTTCTGAAAAACAAAATGTTTCAATATTTGGAATACCATTTATCAGAGTAGAATTTATCTCATCAGTAAAATATGAAATGCTTTTTTCAAGACATGTTATGAAAAGAAGTTGATTTTGGTTGTCTCTGACAGACCCTTCAAAATTAATTTTATTAAGAATTTCTTTTGATAAATCTAAGTATAGGTTTGATAGTTCTCTATATTCCACTAATCTTTTTTATTTTGTTTCCATACACCATCAGAAAATACTGCTGTCCATTTAGTTTTCTTTCCATCTTTTTCAGAAGCAACATAATGAATGTCATCGGTTCTGTTATATCTAATCACATACTCATTCCCATCTATATCTTTTTCAGGTGCACTGAGAAGATACGTATGTTTATCTTTGTTTGGTAGAAAGCGACATGCCTCATTAATTTCAAGATTAAGTTTGTTGATCTCATGGACCTTAGGTGCCCTTGTCTCTCTATTTTTTGGATATTGACTTGCAGCTAAAAATAAACCCTTCATGCTATCACGCAATAAATAATGATCTTCACATTTAACACATTTTAAATTTTTTAGTTCAATAGGCTCCATTGTTATTGGTTTAGGTTCTCCATTTCTTTGTAAAGCTCTAGTGGCTCCACAGTTATCATTCAAACAACCAAAATATTTTCCAAACCTGCCGGTTTTAAGCTGCATTTCAGAACCACATTTATGACATTCAAGAGTTGGACCGTCATAACCTTTTATTTTGAATAGGCCCTCTTCAATTAAATAACCGTCACAATCTGGATTTTTTCCACAAACATGAAGTTTGCGATTTTCATCAATAAGATAATTATCCATGCTTGTACCACACCTTGGGCATCTTTTCTTGATTAGAAGATTTGTTGCCTCTTCAGTATCATCTATGCTAATAGCTTCATCACCAGATACCAAATTGAGTGTTTCTTTGCATTTATCATCTCCAACATTTTGGTAGCCAGAACATCCTAAAAAAACTCCATTAGAAGAATTCCTAATCACCATATTTGTTTTACCACATGTACAAGTAATGTCAGTAGATGTCGGTCGATTGCCTCTCATTCCATTTTCTTCTGAGGCAGAAACTAAATCTTTTTGGAAACTATTATAAAAATCATCCAAAACATTTCTCCAATTTAACTCACCTCTAGCGACACTATCTAAATTATTTTCAAGATTCGCGGTAAATTCATAATCCATAATGTCATCAAAACTTTCAATTAATCTTTCGGCGACAATATGACCAATTTTTTTAACAAAAAATCTTCTATTTTGAATTTCAACATACCCTCTATCTTGAATAGTAGAAATTATGTTTGCATATGTGGATGGTCTACCTATGCCCTTCTTTTCAAGTTCTTTTACTAAAGCAGCTTCAGAGAATCTTGCTGGTGGTTTTGTAAATTTTTGATCGAGATTTACTTCATTTAATGTAAGTATTTCTCCCTCTTCTAATGGCGGTAAAATATCATCATCAGACTTAAAAGGTTGCGATATTTTTGTATATCCGTCGAAAACAATTTCTCTTCCTTTTGCTGTAAATGTATATTCACCCATATTAATTTTGGCTGAGGTTGATAAATATTCAGCATCTGGCATTTGAGATGATATATATTGTTGCCATATTAGTTGGTAAAGCCTTTTCTCCTCTTCAGTATGATTCATAAGATCGTCTGCAGTAAGGTAAGCATTTGTTGGTCTTACAGCTTCATGAGCTTCTTGAGCATTCTCAGTGCTTGAATAAATTCTGGGGGCATTAGTTAAGTATTTTTCGCCAACCCTCTCACCAATGAAATTTCTAGCATCCTGAATAGACTCTTTGCTTAAACTTGGAGCATCAGTCCTCATGTAAGTAATATGTCCAGCCTCATAAAGCTTCTGAGCAACTCTCATTGTTCTTTTAACTGTAAAGCTTAATTTTGTACTCGCAGCCTGCTGAAGTGTAGATGTAATAAAAGGTGCTCTAGGTTTTATTTTGACAGGTTTTTTTATAATTTCATCTATAGATATTTCTGAACTTTTGATAAGATCTTGTATCTTCATGGCTTCTTCTTTCTTTAATAATGGTTGAGACTTTTTTCTATTAAGTAAAAAGGGAATACTTAAATCATCTTTATTAAGAACCATTGAAACCTCCCAAAACTCTTCTGGAATAAATTCTTGGATTAACCTTTCTCTTTCATCTAAAAGTCTCAAAGCAACAGATTGAACTCTTCCCGCAGAAAGACCTCTAGCAATTTTCTTCCACAGCAAAGGTGAAAGCTCGAACCCAATAACTTTGTCAAGAAACCTTCTTGCCCTGTAAGCTTTTACTAGATCTAAATCTATCTCTTTTGGATCCTCAAAAGAATCTATGATTGCTGACTTTGTAATTTGATTAAATCTAACTCTTGAATACTCATATTTTTCAGGTCCAAGTGCCTCTTTAAGATGCCATGCTATTGCTTCACCTTCTCTATCAAGGTCAGTTGCAAGATATATATGATCAACTCCTTTAGCAGACTTTTTTAAAGACTTTATTACTTTTTCTTTCTCAGGAATTATTTGCCAATCAGCCTTCCACCCGTTGTCTGGATCAATACCCATTCTTCTAATTAGTCTATTTCTATCATTAATAGTTTTGAGTCTAATTTTCTCTTCAGGAGATAAATCTTTAGGAATTGATGCTCTTTTAGCATTTGGCGAGGCTTTTTTTGGAAGATCTCTTATGTGCCCAACACTTGATTCAACAATATATTCTGATCCAAGATATTTTGAAATAGTCTTAGCTTTTGCTGGTGATTCTACTATTACTAAAGATTTAGCCATTATTAATTTTTTTATTCCTTTTTTATGAATATCATTAATTGGGTAGTATTTGCAAGATAAATTTTTAAATTATTTTATTTGATTCAATTTATCAATAATTAATTTTAATTCGCTGATTTCATCAATTTCATTCCAAATAAACTTAATATTCTTTTCTGTAAAAATTATTTCATTGATACTTTCTGAGACTTTTTCAATTTGCAAATTAATATTTACAAATCTATCAGAGTACTTAAATTTGACAGGAGAATACAACAATAATTTTCCTTTGTCTCTAACATAGTGTGCTTCTTTCAGTTCTGATTTATTTTTAATCTGATAGTAGACTTCATCTTTCTTGTAATTTTTAAAGTCATTTGATCCATAAAGTGCAGAGGTAATATTTGCACCAAGCTTCCTAGCTTCCATTCTCAATTTAGATATTTTTTGCGATTTTTTTGATGGTATTGCTAGTGAGACTGAACCAATTAAAAAAAGTAATGCCAAAAAAAAGACAAGATACTCAATCATTTCAAATACTCAAAATTTCTTGAATAATTTTTGGTCCTTTTATTACAAAACCAGTATATATTTGGACCAATCCAGCTCCAGCATTAACTTTTGCATTAAAATCTTGTTTTGAGATTACTCCTCCAACACCAATTATTGGAATACTTTTTGACAGAGAGCTTATATATGATATTTTTTCAGTGCTCCTTTTCATTAATGGTGCTCCTGAAACTCCACCTTCAATTGTTTTAAAATTATCTTGCATTAGATTTGATTTATCGATGGATGTATTAGTTGCAATAATTCCAGCTATAGATGAGTCATTAATTAACTTTAAAATATTTCTTACACTTTCGTTATTTTCATCAGGAGATATTTTGATAAAAATTGGTTTAGAAATATTTAAATCTTTTGATTTTGTATCAATCTTTTCAATAAGCTCTTTTAAATAATCTTCTTTATGCAAATCCCTTAAATTTGGAGTATTTGGAGAAGAAATATTGATCGTTATATAGTCTGCATGCTCATGAACTTTCTCCAAGCAAATTAAATAATCTTTAATTCTCTTTTCACCTACTGATTTTTTATTAGCTCCTATGTTTACACCAACAACTCCATCATATTTTCTTTTCTTTAAATTTTTAACAAGATAATCAACTCCTTTATTGTTAAACCCTAAGCTATTTATAATTGAGTTTTCTTTAAAATTTCTATGGACCCTAGGTTTATTATTGCCTTGTTGAGAGACTGGAGTAACAGTTCCTACCTCCAAAAAACCAAAACCCAAGCTACCTAAGCAATCAATAAAATCACCATTTTTATCCAACCCAGCTGCTGTGCCAAGTCTGTTTTTAAATTTGATATTTGCAAATGTAATGATTTCATCTTTTGATATTTTTTTAAAAAAAATATTAAGTAAATTAATCTTATATAAAAAATTTAGAGAATTTAATGAAATAGAATGTGCTGCTTCTGGTGGAAAAATCTTTATAACTTTAAGAAAAAAATTCAAATAATATCCCTTATGATTTTTTTGATTTTTCTATTCATTGTTTTGTCTTTCAATGCAAGCGCAATGGTAGCATGAACAAATCCTTCTTTGCTACCACAATCAAATTTTTGACCATTATATATACATCCAAAAACTTCCTCATGTTCAATTTGAAGTTTTATTGCATTGGTAAGTTGAATCTCATTAGATGAATCACGTTTTACCTTTTTTAAATATTTAAATATTGACGGTGTAAAGACGTATCTTCCAAGTATTGCAATATCTGACGGTGCATTTTTTATTAATGGTTTTTCAACCATATCACTTATTTGAATTATTTTATTCTTTACAATTCCTGGTTTAATCACACCATATTTATGAATTTTAGCTTTATCTACTTTATTTAATCCTATTACCGTACTGTCTGTTTTTTTATTAAGCGATATTATTTGATTTAAACATGTTTTTTTTGATATAAATAAATCATCCGGCAACAAAACCACAAAAGATTCATTTTTTATATATTTCTCAGCTTGCAATACTGCATCACCAAGACCTTTTTGAGATTTCTGAATAACATATTTAAAAGTTACATTTTCGAATATTTTGGGATTAAGTTTTTCTACAAAATTATTTTTACCAGATCTAATGAGTCTAGTTTCAATTTTTTTATTCTTTTTAAAATGTCTTTCTATTGAATTTTTTTCATTACTTGTTATGAATATAATTTCATTAATGCCTTCTTTTATTGCCTCCTCAACAGCATATTGAACGAGGGGTTTATCTATGATGGGTAGCATTTCTTTTGGCGTTGCTTTTGAAGCTGGAAGAAATCTAGTTCCAAGTCCTGCAACAGGCAATACTGCTTTTTTAATCATAATTTACCTATTAAGCCCACATTTATAAATTTACATATTATAGCAAAAGTAATTCCTGAAACTAATCCACCAAGATGTGCAAAGTTTGCAACTGAACCAAATCCAAATAGATCCAAAAGCCCTAAAAAGCCAAGCACCATCCAAATAATCATAAAAAGATATAAAGCAGGAGGAATTTCATATCTCTGATAAACTGAATCCATTTCATTTATCATGCAATATCCTATTAGACCGTAAATGACTCCTGAGAGTCCTCCAAATAAATTTGAACTTACCCAGTAAAACTGAAGAAAATTACTTGAAATTGAAGAAAATAAAACGAGTGTTAAAAAAATTAATTTTCCATCTATTTTTTCAATTTGTTGACCAAGGATGTAAATCCACAAGGAATTAAAAGCTAGATGAGGCAAAGAAAAATGAAGAAACATTGGTGTAACTAATCGCCACCACTGATTTTGATTAAAAAATGTTTCACTAAATGTTGATATTGAAATATATCCAAGGTTAGAAATATTTATCTTTGTATATGTGAATGGCTCAATAATTGAAATAATTGAGCCAAAGTTAGAAATAAAACTCAAGAGTGCTGCTAGAGTGATAATTGGAATATATATATTACTAAATATTTTCAATTTAATTGTTTGAAATATTTAAACTCCAACCAAGTTTTTCTCTGCAAGCTTCAAAAAAATCATTACTTTTTGGATGAACCAATTTTAGCGTTTTTTCCATTTTTGAAATTGAAATATCTTCTTGATATGAGAGATTTATATCAGCCTGTCCATCAACACAAATTTTTGCTTCATCTGAAGGTCCTTCAAATAGTTTGATATCAACCTTTTCGTCAGATGAAATTACAAAAGGCCTTGATGACAAACTTTGAGGAAGCATTGGAAGAATTGTCCAAACGTCCAAACTTGGGTGAATTATTGGTCCTCCAGCAGAGAGTGCGTATGCTGTCGATCCAGTTGGAGTTGCCACAATAAGACCATCAGATCTTTGTTCGTAAACAATTTTATCATTCACGCTTAATCTGTATCTCATCAATTGAGCATAAGAGCCTGAATGTATTACAATTTCGTTTAAACCAAATAAATGATTTTTACCAAATGTCGCAGAAACAAGATTCCTTTCTTCTATTATGTATTCATTATTAAAAATTTCATTTATTGCATGTTCAAAGTTATCAACCGCGATATCGGTTAAAAAACCAACATTGCCCATATTGACTCCAAGAATAGGAATTTCGTGATCCAAATATTGTCTTGCTGAGTTTAGCAAGGTTCCATCTCCACCAAAAACAATTATTAGATCTACTTTATTCACAAAAGATTGCTTATCTAGTTTTAGAATTTTATCGTTCTCATACTCCTGAGATTCTTCAATAAATAAATCCACCTTCTTTTCAGATAGAGACGTAATCATTGAATCAAAACTTTTAAAATCAATATTTTGATTATTTTTCTTCTTTATAAAGATGCCAATATTTTTAAACATGTCGAAAATTATACTCTTTATGTTGATTTTATTTAAAAAAGCCTCTTATTCTATACTGTAAAAAAACTCGAAAAAATAAAATAAGTGCATATAATATTCGAGAAAACATTAAAATCCATAAAAATTATGAGTAATTTAGATAAATTTAGAGAAGAAACTAAGAATTGGCTAGATAAGAATTGTCCTCCTTCTATGAGATCTGGGGCAGATACAAGTATACCTGTTGATGAAGTTTGGGGAGGTAGAAAAGCCTCTTATAAAAATCCTGAGTCTAAATTGTGGCTCGAAAGAATGGGTAGTAAGGGTTGGACCATGCCTACGGTATCTAAAGAATACGGTGGTGGTGGTTTATCCAAAGATGAAGTCAAAGTACTTAATGAGGAGATGTTCTTTATAGGTGCAAAACAACCATTATTAAGCTTTGGAATATGGATGCTTGCTCCTGTTTTACTAGAGTACGGAACTGAAGAGCAGAAAAAAGAACACATTCCAAAAATAATCAAAGGTGAAATCAGATGGTGCCAAGGATATTCTGAACCAGGCTCAGGTTCTGACTTAGCTAGTTTAGCAACAAAGGCTGAGGATGTAGGTGACTCATTCATTGTTAATGGCCAAAAAGTATGGACATCATATGCTGACAAGGCAGATTGGATTTTTGCTTTGGTTAGAACAGGTCCTAAAGAACCAAAGCATGATGGTATAAGTTTTTTACTAATAGATATGGAAACCAAAGGTGTTTCCACAAAACCAATTACCTTAATATCAGGTAAATCACCATTTTGTGAAACCTTTTTTGATAATGTTGAAGTTCCTAAAAGTAATTTAATAGGAGAGTTAAATGCTGGATGGACAATTGCAAAAAAACTGCTTCAGCATGAGAGAGCTTTTATCTCTAATTTTGGTCTTGCTGCTGGTATGGGTAGCAAAAGAGATATTGTTTCAATAGCCAAAAAGCATTTAGGTGAAGATGCCGGAAAGATTGGCAACAACTTTTTTAGATCAGAAATTGCTTCTCATAAAATAAAAGAACACGCTTTTGGATTAACATTAAAAAGAGCGGGTGACGAAGGTGGCAAAGCAAGTGCTACAGCTTCAATGTTTAAACTTTACGGAACAGAACACAACAAAAAAAGACATGAACTTATGGTAGCTGCATCGGGTGTAGATGGTATTGCATGGGATGGTGATGAGTTTGATAAAGAAGATAAAAACCTCACAAGGGCCTGGCTAAGAACTAAAGGTAATTCACTCGAGGGTGGAAGTTCTGAAGTTCAGCTCAATGTAATTTCAAAGAGAGTTTTAGGACTACCAACTCAATAATTTCTTATGAAGTTAACTCTTAATGAAGAAGAACAGTTTCTCAAAGATACTGCTAAAAATTTTGCACAAGAAAGATGTCCAGTTACTCATTTTAGATCCTTAAGAGATTCTAATGACTCACAACTATGGGATAAAGCAATATGGAATGAAATGTCTAAACTTGGATGGCCAGGTATTTTAATACCAGAAGAATATGGTGGCTCAAATTTTGGTGTATCAGGTATTAGTGTAATACTTCAAGAGTGTGCAAAAACTCTCACACCCTCTCCTTTATTTGCAACTGGTGTAATTGGAGCATACTCGATAGCAAATTTTGGAAACGAAAATCAAAAAGAGGAATATCTTCCAAAAATTGTAAGTGGTGAAATGACAACAGCTTTTGCTATTGATGAATCAAGCCATCATAATCCTGCGGATACAGAAATGACTGCAGAATTTAAAAAAGAAAAAGTAATTCTTAATGGAAAAAAAATATTTGTTGTAGATGGAGCAAGTGCAGACCTATTAATTGTGCTAGCAAGAACATCTGGCAATAAGGGCGAAACAAGCGGCCTTACTTTGTTTTTTGTAAATTCAAATTCCTCTGGTGTAGAGAAAATTAAACTTGATATGGCAGATTCTAGAAACTATGCAAACATAGTTTTTTCAGATGTCGAAATCAATAAAGAAGATATATTAGGAGATATTGAAACAGGTGGAGAAACAGCTGAAAACATTCTAGATATTGCTAGAATTGCATTATCGGCTGAAATGTTAGGCAACTCTGAAGCAGCTTTTGAAACCACATTAGATTATTTGAAACAAAGAAAACAGTTTGGTGTATTGATTGGTTCTTTCCAAGCACTTCAACATAGAGCAGCACAAATGTTTTGTGAACTAGAATTGACAAAATCTTCAGTAATGGCGGCAATGAGAGCTGCTGACGAGAATTCAAACGAACTTCAAAGACTCTCAAGTCTTGCTAAAACTGTTGCGGGAGAAACTTTACATCTTGTGTCAAATGAAGCAGTTCAAATGCATGGTGGTATTGGAGTTACTGATGAATATGATATTGGTTTCTTTCTTAAAAGAGGAAGAGTAGCTGAACAGATATATGGAGGTATTAAATTTCATACTGAAAGATATGCAAATTTGTCAGGTTTTTAATTTCATAAAATGAAGAATTTTTTATCGAACTTAAAGGGTGTTATCCATTTCATATTTATAATAATCGAACTTACTATTGGTTTTTCTACAATAACAATAGCTAATCTTCCTAGGCCATTTGTGTCTCAAAAACTCAAAATTTCTTTAGCACGAATGTCTAATCATATTAGCGATTGGACGATATTGGGTTTCAAAGTCATCATGAACTTTTTTCATAACAATAAGATGGAAGTTATTTACGAAGATACCTTTGACAGAAATGACTGGTGTTTGGGACTTGCTAACCATCAATCATGGGCAGATATTCTCTTAATACTTTCTGCATCAAATTATATGATGCCAAATATAAGATTTTTTATGAAGAAAGAGCTCTCTTGGATACCATTTATATATTTAGCTAATAAAAATTTAAATATGCCCTTTGTTAATAGGCATACAAAGAAACAGATCATTAAAAATCCAGACCTGAGGTTGCAGGACTATGAAAATACAATTAAATCATGCAAAAGATTAAAAAGAGCTCCATCAACAATTTTTAGTTATGCAGAGGGAACAAGATTTACACAAGAAAAACATAAAGAACAAAATTCTTCATATAAGAACCTTCTTGAACCAAAAATAGGAGGTCTAGCAACTGCATTATCAGCATTACCAGAATCAAAATATTTGATTGACTTTACTCTGGTTTATAAAACTGATCAAAGATCAGCCTGGGCGTTCTTGAAAGGAGATATGGCAGATGTGAAAATCCTGGTAAAAAAATTTAAAATCCCTGAAAGTCTCAAAAATAAGAGTTACTTAGATGACAATGAATATAGGATTGAATTTAAAAATTGGATTGAGGATATTTGGAGTCAAAAAGATAAGAGTATTGAATCTTTAAAATTCTAATTTTGAATTCGATATAGCCCATCCATTAGAATCAACATATATCCAATACCCAGGAACAATATTAATTTCCTTTATTTTAAAGGGTACATTAATTTGTCCTGCCCCGACTGTCTTATCTGTTTTCTTTGGAAAAGTATTTTTCGCATACAAACCAATTTGAATATCCTTTATAACTTCAACATCTCTAATATATCCATCAACAACTATTCCACTCCATTGGTTTTCATAAGCAATCTGAGCAATTTGATCTCCAACCATTGAACATAAATCTTTACCGGTATGACTTATAAAGAGAACCTTTCCTTTTCCATTATTTTTTAAAATATCTTTAACAACGCTATTAGAATGTTCACATTGAACAGTTTGAATTTCACCATAAAATTTTTCTATTCCGCCATATGAATTATAAAATGAATCACCTATTTGAATTTTTTCATAAAACTCATCACAAATATCAGGAACGGTAAATTTCATAATATTCATTATTCTAATTCATTCTAAATTTAAAGTAAGTAATATAAACTAGATACAAATAGTTATGGGAGAAAAAAATGAAGTCGCAAATTTGTAAACTTTTAGATATTGAATTCCCTATGATTGCGTTTAGCCATTGTAGAGACGTCGTTGCAGCAGTTTCCAAGGCAGGGGGAATGGGTGTTTTAGGTGCAGTTGGTCTTTCTCCAGAGAAACTTGAGATCGAACTAAAATGGATAGATGAGCATGTTGATGGAAAACCATATGGTGTTGATGTACTGGTACCAAATTCATATGTTGGTAAGGGAGAAAATCTTTCAACTAGCGACTTAAGAGAAATGATACCTCAAGAACATAGAGAATTTCGAGCAGATATCCTTGAGCAACATCATATTGATGCATCTGACCTTCGTGGTGGTGATGAGTCAGAAAGAACGGAAGAGAATTCCAATCAAGTTTTAGGTGCTGGTCTTGATGGAGCGAAAGAAGTTCTTGAGGTTGCTTTTTCTCATCCTATAAAACTTGTAGCAAATGCACTTGGGGTTCCTCCTAAGTGGATGTTAGATATGGGTAAACAGCACAACGTTCCTGTCGCTGCTCTTGTTGGTGCAAAACAACATGCTGTAAAGCAAGCTGAAGCAGGGGTTGATATTATAGTAGTTTCAGGCACTGAAGGCGGTGGGCACTGCGGAAGTGTTTCTACGATGGTTCTTGTTCCTGAAGTTAGAAGAGCTTTGAAGTCTTATGGTGATGTTCCTATTCTTGCGGCTGGTGGCATTTGCACAGGTGAACAAATGGCTGGAGTAATGGCGATGGGAGCAGACGGAGTATGGTGTGCTTCAGTATTTCTTCCAACAACTGAGGCAGAAACTTCAGACAATATCAAAGAAAAGCTTGTCGCAGCATCTTCAAGTCATACTGTCAGATCAAAAAGTAGGACTGGAAAACACTCCAGACAACTTTCATCACCATGGGTAGAAGCATGGGAAGACAAAGATGCACCAGAACCCCTTCCTATGCCTTTACAAACAATGGTAAGCGAACCTGCCCTAAAAAAAGTTGCAGACCAAGCTGCTATTGGACACGAAGGAGCAAAACAACTTGAAACATATTGGGTTGGACAAGGTATTGGGTTAGTAAATGAGTCGATTACTGCTGGACAAACCGTTCAAAAGTTTAAAGAAGAATTTATTGATTCTTATGAAAGAATAAATAAATTTTTATCAGATTAAATAAAATTTGTTGCTAAAAATCTTTAAAAATCTAATTATTTTTTTTATTGGTGCTCTGCTGATAATAATTAGTTATGCGCTCTTGAATTATTTCAAACCATTCGAAAGAATTAATACAAACATGTCTTTATATGATGATGTTCAAACCATGATCATTGATGATCAAAAATTTAGAGATTTAAATAAAAATAATATTTTAGATATTTATGAGGATCATAGATTGGATGCTGAAACTAGAACTAAGGATCTTTTGAATCAAATGACAATTGATGAAAAGATTGGTCAAATGTTTCATCCTCCTTTTATCCTTAAACCAGATTTTTTTATGATGCTTTACGAGATTGCTATTAGAGGTAACAAACTAACAGAGACACAGATAGTTGATGATAGCATTACTCATTTTAATATTTATGGGAATCCAAGTCCTTTTGAATTAGGTGTAAAAATAAACCACTTACAAAAAATTGCTTCAAAAACTAGATTAGGTATACCAATAACAATAAGTTCTGACCCAATTCATGAAGTTCCAAAAGGTGGAGGTGTTGCTTCATTTTCAGTTGATGGATTTTCTAAATGGCCTTCTCAGTTAGGTTTTGCTGCATCACAAGATACTAATATGGTTAAAAAATTTGCTGAAATTGTAAGAGAAGAATATCTAGCGGTTGGAATCAGAACTGCGCTTCATCCAATGTCAGATTTAGCTACAGATCCAAGATGGGCAAGAAACTTTGGTACTTTTGGTTCTAACGCAAAATTATCAAGCGATATGACGATTGCTTATATGAATGGGTTTCAAGGTAATAAAATAAATAACAAAAGTGTTTTGACAATGGTAAAACACTTCCCTGGAGGTGGTCCTCAAGAAAATGGTTTAGATGCTCATCTATATAGCGGACGAAATCAAATATATCCTGGTAACAATTTTGATTATCATTTAAAACCTTTTGAAGACGCAATTAAAAATAATTTAAAGGTCATAATGCCCTATTATGGCATTCCTGTTGGACAAACTAATGAAGATGTAGCTATGGCATATAACAAATATATTCTTACTGATTTATTGAGAAATGAGCTTGGTTACAGTGGAGTTATTTGTTCTGACTGGGGCATAATCACTGGCAGACATTGGGGTGTGGATAATCTTTCTATCAAAAAAAGATATGAAAAATCAATAGCTGCTGGAATTGATCAATATGGTGGCGAAACTGACACCTCTTTCATTAAAAGTTTGTTCAATGAAAATAGAATTTCTGAAAGAAGAATTAACGAATCAGTAAAAAGAATATTAATGAATAAATTTAAATTAGGTTTATTTGATGATCCATATATAGATGAGGCTGAAATACATAATACTGTGAATACTGAATCAAATATTGAGGCAGGAATTGAGGCACAAAGAAAGTCTATTGTTTTGTTAAAAAATAATGGAGTGTTGCCTTTAAAAAAAGATACAAAAGTATTTATTGACGGTCTTGATAAAGAAATTGGAAGTGAGTTTGGAACATTGGTAGATAGCATTGAAGATGCTGATGTTGTTATTATGTATATTCACACTGTTTTTAATGGTAATCAAGAATCGGGTTTGAATAGAGTTTTTGATAATTTTCTTAGCACTTTATTCCCAGATGGAAATTTAGATTTAAATAATGAGATAGTGAATAAGGTCAAAAACTTTTCAAAAGAAAAAGATTTAATAGTCGTTGTTGATTTAAATAGGCCAGTTATTTTGGAAAGTATTAAAGATAACACTTCAGGTCTTATAGGAACCTTTGGAGTTCAAGATAGAGTAATGTATGAGGGTCTTTTTGGAATTTTTAATCCCTCTGGAAAATTACCCTTTGAAATACCCTCTTCGATGGAATCTGTTTTAAATCAAAAAGAAGACTTACCAGACGATACAACGAATCCAACTTATAAATACGGATATGGAATAAGTTACTAAATTGCTTCGTTTCTTGGTTTAAATTCAAGCACAGTGGCATTAATACAATATCTTGGTAGCCCATTTGGACCATCATCAAAAACGTGCCCCAAGTGAATATCTGATGAAATTGATCGAATCTCTGTTCTCTTCATGCCATAACTATTATCTGGAAGTTCATAGACAGAACCCTCAACAGGCTTTGTAAATGAAAGCCATCCAGATCTTGAAACAAACCTATCTCTAGTATCAAATAAGGGCATACCGCTCAATTTATCGATAAAAACTCCATCAGGTGTGTTTTTAAAGATCTCGTACTCTTTACAAAAACGTGCATCTGTACCTTTGTTAAATGCAACGTTAAATGCTTCAGAATCTCCCAATTTAAATTTACCTAATAATTCATAAAAGTCTTTCTGATCAATGTATCCTTGATGTGCGAAAACTTCTTTTCCATTTTTCAAAAAAATTATTGATGGTGTTGCCCATGTAGGGGAAAGAACTTGAAGACCATGCAATTGATCTGATGTTCTGTATGAAATAGGTATGCTGCCTTTATATTCATCAGTTACATTTAATTTTAATTTTTCACAATAAGGACAATAATTTTGTGAATCTAAAACTAATATTTGTTTGCCTTTCTGCAAAGCCTCATTATTTAACAAAGTTTTGTTAGCATCATTAAAAACAATACCTGTTGACAAATCTGGGCAGTAACCATTAGGATTTTTCTTTAGATAGTCCTGATGATACTCTTCAGCAAAATAAAAATTATCCAAAGGTTCTATTTTAGTCCTTACTTTTCCATATCCTGCATTTATTAAAAGCTCTTGATATTCTTCCATAATTTCTATTGCAAGTTGTCTTTGCTTTTGATTAGAAAAAAGAATTGTTGATCGATATTGAGTTCCAATATCATTGCCCTGCCTATTTAATTGTGTTGGATCGTGCGTTTCAAAGAAATGTTTTAAAATTTTCTCAAGATTTATAGCATTAGAGTTATATGTAATTTTAACAACTTCAGCAAAATTATTATCGTTATATTTATTTTTTAACTGAATTATTGATCTGTAATTTGGCTTAATACCATAACCATTAGCATATCCTGATTGTGCATCTATAACACCATCAAGGGACTCATATCCTTTTTCAGCACCCCAGAAACAACCTGAACCAAGATATATAGCATCAATGTGAGTTGTCTTATTAGCTTCTAAATTTGGAGATATAAATATATAAAATAATAAAAGAAAATTTGTAATTTTAACTGTTGATTTCATATTTATAGCTTTTACTTTTTATAAATGCGGGTCTTGAAAATAAATTATCAGACCATTTTTTAATGTTTGGTTTAAATGCTTGCTCTATTCCAAGAGC
>TARA_B100001057_G_scaffold120887_3_pt1 | contig 24313 bp, 21 predicted proteins | sample TARA_B100001057 | Tara Oceans TARA_B100001057 (sample SAMEA2621839) | marine metagenome | biome: marine biome (ENVO:00000447); feature: surface water layer (ENVO:00002042); material: "saline water (ENVO:00002010), including plankton (ENVO:xxxxxxxx)" | depth 5 m
CGATAAGGATCTAAAACATTTGAGATTTGTTGATGAAACGGTATGCATTGGTCCAGCATCTCCAGTTGAAAGCTATCTAAATATACCTTCAATTTTATCAGCAGCTGAGCTTACAGAAGTTGATGCAATATATCCTGGTTATGGTTTTCTAGCAGAAAACTATGATTTTGCTGATCAGTGCTCAAAAAGCGGTTTTAAGTTTATTGGGCCGAGCTCCGAAATTATTAAAACCATGGGCGATAAAATATCTGCAAAAAATTTTATTAAAAAATATGGTATTCCATCGGTGCCTGGCTATTCAGGAGACTTGCCAGACAATGAAACAGAAATAAAAAATATTGTAAATAAAATTGGTTACCCAATTATTTTAAAGGCAACCGCAGGTGGTGGTGGAAGAGGAATGAGGGTGGTCCAAATTGAAGACGATCTAATCAATGCAATTGAAATCACACAACAAGAAGCAGCAAATGCATTTGGAAATAAAAAAATTTACATTGAAAAATTCATTGAAAACCCGCGCCATGTTGAAATTCAGGTTGTAGGTGATGGCAAAGGAAATGCTATTCACCTTGGTACTAGAGACTGCAGCGTCCAGAGAAGACATCAAAAAGTTATTGAAGAAGCTCCAGCAAAAAATCTAAACAAGATCAAGCTAGATAATATTCTTCAGGCATGCGTTGATTTATGTAAAGAAATAAAATATGAAGGAGCGGGAACTTTAGAGTTTCTTTACGAAAATAATGAGTTTTATTTTATTGAGATGAACACAAGGATACAAGTTGAACATCCAGTTACTGAAATGATCACAGGTTTCGATATTGTTAAAGCTCAAATAAAAATTGCTTTGGGAATAAGTTATGAATTAAATCAAGATGATATTTATTTTAAGGGCCATGCAATTGAGTGCAGAATCAACGCTGAAGATCCTGAAACTTTTCAACCATGTCCAGGTGAAATAAAAAAAATGCACACAGCCGGTGGGTTTGGAATTAGATATGATTCTCATATATATAGTGGCTATAATGTTTCACCTTTTTATGACTCACTTTTAGCTAAAATTATTACACATGCAAACTCAAGAGAATCAGCAATCAAAAGAATGTTGTCTGCATTGGATGAGTTTTTTGTGGAAGGCATTAAAACAAATCAGTCTCTTCATGAAAAAATACTTAATAATGAAATATTTTTTGAGAATAAACATACAATTAATTATCTTGAACAGGAATTAAAAAAACAATAATGAACTCTGAATACAACCACAAAGAAATCGAAAAGGTTATCCAGGAAAATTGGTTAAAAACTAAAAGATATCAATCAAAAATTGATAAAAGAGAAAAGTATTATTGTTTATCAATGTTTCCTTACCCCTCTGGGAAGCTTCATATGGGTCATGTAAGAAATTATACAATTGGAGATGTCATTTCAAGATACAAAAGAATGAAAAACTTTAATGTTTTTCAACCAATGGGCTGGGATGCATTTGGTCTTCCTGCTGAAAATGCAGCAATTGCAAATAAAGTAAGTCCCGAAGATTGGACTAATCAAAACATTGAAAATATGAAAAATCAGCTCATGTCTCTTGGCTTTAGTTATGATTGGTCAAAAGAACTAAGAACTTGTGATTCAAATTACTATAAATGGGAGCAAGTGATATTTAAAAAGTTTCATGATGCTGGATTAGTTTACAGGAAAAAATCAATGGTTAATTGGGATCCTGTAGATGAAACAGTACTTGCGAATGAGCAAGTTATAGATGGAAAAGGATGGAGATCAGGTGCTCCAATTGAGATAAAAGAGATTGATCAGTGGTTTATAAAAATTACTAACTACGCAGATGAGCTCCTTGAGTCTTTAGATGATTTAGATTGGCCAGAAAATGTAAAATTGATGCAAAGAAATTGGATAGGTAGATCTAATGGAGCTGAAATTAATTATCAAATAAAGGGATATGATTATTCACTTAAAGCATTTACTACAAGACCAGATACCATATATGGAGTAACTTTCATTGCAATATCACCAAATCACTCATTAGCATTAAAACTAGCAGAAAAAAATAAAGAAATCGCCAACTTCTTAGAAAGTTGTAAGGAAATTAAAGCTGCAGAGGCAGATATGGCAAAAGCAGAGAAACTTGGAATTGACTCTAGCTTGAAAGCAATTCATCCTTTAACTAATCAAGAAATTCCTATCTGGATTGGGAACTTTGTTCTTCTTGATTATGGAACTGGAGTGGTAATGGGAGTTCCTGGTCATGATGCAAGAGATTATGAGTTTGCTCAAAAATATAAAATTATAATAAAACAGGTTATAAAAGATGGGGAAAATGAGTTGCCAGTTTTAGAAAAAGGATTGCTTATTAATTCTCAAAAATATAATGGTATGAAGTCTGAAGATGCTTCTGTGGATATTGTAAAAGAATTAGCTGCGATGAATGCTGGTAATGAGCTAGTGCAGTTTCGTCTTAGAGATTGGGGGGTAAGCAGGCAAAGGTATTGGGGTTGTCCAATCCCAATTATTTACGATGACGGTGAGCCTACTTTAATTAGTGAAGACTCTCTGCCAGTAAAACTGCCAAAGCTACAAAAAAGATCTTCACCAATTCCATTAAAACAAAATGAAGAATTTATAAATATTAATGAGAATCAAAAAAGAGAAAGTGATACTTTCGATACTTTTATGGACTCTTCATGGTATTACGCACGATTTACTTCAGCTGATAATAATAAAGATATTTTTGACAATAACTCTAACTATTGGCTCCCTGTAGACTTGTATATAGGCGGTATTGAACATGCCATACTACATTTACTATATTCAAGATTCTTTCACAAAGCTCTTAGAGACATAGGATTATTAGATGGTGATGAACCATTCAAGAGGCTTCTTACACAAGGCATGGTTCTTAAAGATGGTGCTAAAATGTCAAAATCTAAAGGTAATACTGTTGATCCACAATCTTACATAGATAAATATGGTGCTGATACAGTAAGGCTGTACATGATGTTTACATCTCCACCGGAACAAAGCCTCGAGTGGAGTGAATCATCCGTAGAAGGTTCTTCTAGGTTTCTGAAGAAAATATGGAGCCTTGTTAATGGAAGAAAATATAATAATATTGAAGATAAGTTAATATTTTCTAAAAAAGAAAGCAGTCTTCGAAGAAAGTCTCATGCAACACTAAAGAAAGTTGAAAATGATTATGAAATAAGGTTTTCTTTCAACACTGCCATAGCATCAATTATGGAATTATTAAACTCAATTCCAAATGAATTCAAAGAAGAAAGCGCATCAGACACAGAAAAATTTTGTTTAGATGAAGCAATAACATTTATATTAAAAATGCTTTTTCCAATTTCTCCTCATATTTGTGAACATTTGTGGCAAAACTTTTTTTCAGATGGAGCTGAAATTGAATCGTCTTGGCCTGAATTTAATGAAGAGTTAATAGAGGCTGAAGAATTTGAATTAATCATACAAGTAAATGGAAAACTTAGAGGAAAGATGTCTATTGATAAAAGTTTGGATGAGAAAACTATTCAAGATCTCTCGCTAAAAGTTGATAATGTAAAAAATTTCATTAATGATAAAGAAATAAAGAAAACTATTTACATCAAAGAAAAGATTATCAATTTTGTTATCTAGACATAAATAATATGCACATAAAGTTTTTAACTATAGTTTTAACAAGCATTTTCTTAATTTCTTGTTCAATAACTGATTATCAAAGGATAAAAGTTGAAAATAATAAGATTTTTTTTATATTTAATGAAAAAATCTCAAGTGAAACTAAGTTAAAAATAAGAAACTCTTTTGTAAATCTATCAACCGACGAATCCCCAAACTCCATTAGTGTAGAAATCATCAATTATGATTTTAAGGATTATACAATTTACGCTGGAGGTGGCTTAAGAGCATTAGAAATAGAGGTTTTATCTAACTTAGAAGTAATAATAAACAATGATAATACTAGTAAAGTATTCACCTCTCGAAAGCGTTTCAATTCTAATGAATTAAACCCATTAGCTGATAGTCAAATGGCTAAATTTATTGAAAAAGAATTGATTAATGATTTGATGAGTCAATTAATATTTGAGGTAAGCATAATTGATATGTAACTCAACAGCATTAAATAAATATATTGATAAATCGCCACAGGTCTTCTTTATTTTTGGATCTGAAATAATTTTAAAAAATAATGCCAGTAAATTTATAAATAACATCTTTGCAGAAAGAGGCTTTACAGAAAAAAAAGTTGTTACATCTAGTGATTATCAAAATATAGAACAAATAATTCATGAAAATGCTGGAGGGTCATTGTTTGGATCTAAAACAATTATTGAAGTCATTCATGAGGGTGGAAAAATTTCAAAAGATATTTTAAATATTTTTGAAATGAGAAATATTGAAAAATTTGAAAACTTAGTAATCATTGTGCGTTCATCAATTGAAAAACTCAATAAATCTCTTAAGTGGGTAAAACAAGTAGATAAATGTTCATTGATTGTTGAGTGTTCGAAATTAAAGTCTTTTGAAGAAAAAAACTGGGTTTTAAATCAACTTGATTTTATTGATGAAGGTCACGCAAAAGAGTTTGCCGATAAAATAACTGATTTATATGCTGGTAATTTAATTGCTCAATATAATGAGATTAATATTCTAAGACTTACTTATACTCCGGGACAAAGTTTTGAAAAAAATAATACCGATGATTCAGAATTTTTGCCGTTTCAACTGGAAGACAAAATAATAGAGCTTGATACGAAATATTGCATTCGAATTATTAAGTCAATTAAAAAAAATGATGATCACTATGCTCAATTATTAGTTTGGATCGTTGGTAAGATTATCAATACATCTGTTTACGGTCATCAAAATAAATATAATTTTGAAAAAATTGGTGTATGGAAGAATAAAATTCCGAGTTATAAAAATTTTGTTAGATTTAATACTCTACAAAGAATTCTTCCACTTCAGAAAAAAGTTTATCAGCTTGATTTGGCATCAAAAGGATTGGGTGGTATAAAAAAAGATCAGTTTTGGCAAGAGCTAGAAAATATTGTTATCAACTTAACATCTAACTAAAATATATATCACTCATTATTTCACTGCATTTTTTAAATAAGAAATGATCTTTGGTTAGGTTTGTATCAAGATTAATTATTTCTGTAATTTCAGCTACACCTTTTGTCGAGCTTGTAAGCCATGCAGATTTTGCACACTTTAAATCATTTATTTTATATACGCCTTCTTTGAATCCTATCCCGAGCTTTGATAGTTCTTGCAGTAAGATATCCCTGGTGATTCCTGGAAGGATGTTTTTTGAAAGTTCAGGAGTATAAATACACTCATCATCTGAAAAAAAAATATTTGAAGCCCCTCCCTCAGTTAATATATTATTTTTGTGCATAATTACTTCATCGCATCCCTCACTTTTGGCACTGTTCATTGAGATTATGTTTCCCAAAAGAGATGTGGATTTAATATCACATCTCTGCCATCTAAGATCATCACATATCATAACTTTAAGGTTTTGCGGTCTAAAAAAAAATTCATTTACATATCCAAAAGTTTCAGCTTCAATATTATCTTCGAACATATGTGATCTTATTGGATCAATTCCCCTAGAAATTTGAAAGTATACATATCCACTATCATGTCCACAATTGTTGATTAACTCCAAAACTTCTTTTGATACTTTTTGGATATCAGTAGATATATGGATAGCTTTGCAGCTTTTTTTTAATCTAGAAATATGACTATCAAATGCAATTATTTTGGATTTACAAAATGGTATAACTTCATAAACACTATCAGAAAAAGTGTAAGCTCTGCTTAAAGGTGATATTTTTATGTCTTGTAACGAGCTAAATTTTCCATTGTAAACTGCATAAGAGTTATTCATCTATTCCATACCAAATAAACTCATTATCCATAAAATAAATTTTGACCATAATCTACCGAAAAATCCTTTTGACTCAATAGTTTCTAGAGCTATTAAATCTGATGTTAAAACTATCTCATTATTGCTAACAATATCGAGGGTTCCAAGAACATCACCTGAATTTATTGGAGCCTGTACATTATTAGTCACATTGTAATTAACCTTTACATCTTTAAAACTAGTTCTTGGAAGGGTAACTAATAAATCTTTTGCTACTCCCAACTTAATAATGTCAGATTTACCACCCCAAACTTTCGCAGATGTATATTCTTTATTTGCATCAAAATATTTTTGAGTTGCAAAAAACCTAAAACCATATTCTAAAAGTCTTTGAGTATCAGAGAAACTATTATTAGCAGTTTTTCCACCTGCAACGACTGTAATTAATCTCATGTTGCCTCTTTTTGCCGAACCAATTAAACAATAACCTGCTGATGAAGTATGACCAGTTTTTACTCCATCAGAAGTCTCATCTCTCCAAAGAAGTTTATTTCTATTATATTTATTTCCGGTAATGCCCCCATATTCAAACTCTTTTTCTTTGAAAAGAGAGTAAATCTTAGGATATTTAGAGATAAAATTTGATGTCAAAATTGCGAGATCGCTTGCAGAAGTTAGATGCTCTTCTCCAGGCAATCCTGTAGAGTTTGAAAAGTTAGTATTGGACATTCCCAATGCACCAGCATAAGAATTCATTAAATCAACGAATCCGTCTTCTGTTCCACCTACGTATTCAGCAATTGCAACTGCTGCATCATTTCCTGATTGTATTATTATTCCTTTTAAAAGATCAGAAATGCTAACCCTTTTCCCAACTTCGATGAACATTTTTGATCCGCCCATCTTCCATGCTTTCTCACTAATTAATACTTGATCATCAATATTAATAAGGTTGTTGCTAATTTGATCTGCAACAACATATGCAGTCATTACTTTTGTCATGCTTGCAGGTTCAATCTGCCCTTCTGCATTAAATTCAGCAATTACTGTATTTGTTTCTGGCTCAATTAAAATATAGCTTTTTAGATCTAATTCAGGCGCATTTGGTACAAAACTTTGACCAGATACATAAGTTGATGAAATGCCAGAGGCAATTCCTAGTAATAGTAATAATATTCTTTTCATTGTTTGAACTCTTCTGCTAAATAATACACTGCCATTGCATAAACATCACTAATATTATATCGAGCAATGGCATAAAAATTGTCATCTGCAATAAAATGAAGCTCTTTGCCATTTTCCACAAATGTTAATGGAAGAAACCTTGTAAGAGATTGATTTGGTTTATAGAACTGCCTTACATTATTTGGACTAGTCTTTGTAACTATACTTCCTTCTTTCTTCCAGCCATGCCTTTTCAAGTAATTTGCAATACTGCCAATTGCATCTTCAACTGAATTAAATAAATCGGCAAAATCATCTCCGTCATAATCAATTGCATATGCTCTGTAACTTGAAGATATAAATTGTCCATAGCCCATTGCGCCTGCATAGGAACCTTTTGTATTAAGAATATCTAAATTATTTTCTCTCGTAAGAATAAAAAATTGAATAAGTTCACTTCTGAAAAATTTTGATCGTCTTGGGTCATCAAAGCCTAAAGTAGTTAAGCTATCTATAACTCTATATTTTCCCATCACTCTTCCATAATCTGTTTCAACTCCTAAAATAGCTGTTATTATTTCCTTTGGAACGCCAAATTCATCTTCAGCTCTTTGCAATGTTTTAAAATTATCCTCAATAAATTTTTTGCCATCCATTATTCTTTTCTTTTTAAGAAATATGGCCCTATAGTCGTCCCAACTTTTTGTTTTTTCTGCAGGATTAGCTACAGATTCAAGCATTTCATCTCGTTTTTTTGCATCTTTAAGTACTCTTACAACAAAAGATTCTTCAAAACCATGATTATTAACCAATTCATCTATTACTGCTCTGCTATCCTTGTGGACAGAATAATCAGAGAATCCTTGGAAGCTGAAAAAAATTGTAGTTATTAGAATAATGTTCTTCATGTTTGCATTAATTTTTTATGTGTAGCCATTGATATAATTATCCCAAAAGCAATATAAAATGATAGCAAAGATGAGCCTCCTTTGCTTACAAACGGTAGAGGCATGCCTACAACCGGTATCATGCCAACCACCATTGAAAGATTTATAAAGACCGTTGAAAGAAAAATTAAGCTTAATCCTCCTATTGTTAATCTACAAAATCTATCTCTTGCATTAATAGCAAGATAAAAACACCTTAATATTATGAATAAGAAGATAGAAACTAAAATACAGACTCCTATGAAACCAAACTCCTCTGCAATTACTGAAAAAATAAAATCTGTTTCTGTTTCAGGCAGAAAATCTAAATGAGCCTGGGAACCCATTTGATAGCCTTTGCCTTGCAAGCCTCCAGAGCCAATTGCTATCTTAGATTGTGTGATATTCCAACCAGATCCGTATGGATCTCCATTTGGATCAATAAGGGTCAAAATTCTTTGTTTTTGAAATGGCTCTAAAAAATTATTCCAAATAAATGGAATAGACAATATAAAAATGCCTGATGAAATACCAATAAATCTCCAGCTTAGTCCTGCCAAGAATAAAATATATAATCCTGCAGTCAGAATTACCAGGCTTGTCCCAAGATCTGGTTGAATCCTTACTATATTTACAATTATCAAAATTAAAATAAGAGTTATTAAAGTATTTTTAAGGCTTATTGGTAGTGCTTTGTCATAAAGATAAGCCGATAAGAAGACAGGAAGTGATATTTTTACTAACTCCGAAGGTTGAATTGTAAAAAATCCCATATCAAGCCATCTTCTTGCTCCATTTACTTCCTTTCCAATTGTAAGAGTTAAAATAATTAAAGTTATGGAAACTAATAAAAATAATAGAGAATTATTTTTGTAAAAATCAGGATCAGGTTGGCTCAATAAAAACATTATAGATAGACCAAAAATAACAAATAAGGATTGTTTGATAACTGTTTGCAAATTGCCCTGAGAGGCACTGTATAAAAAAACCAACCCCATAATCGAAATGAGGGTGATAGCAATAAACAAATATTGATCAAAATATATTCTAGAATTATTTGAATTTAATAATTTCATTTTTTGATGAGACTATTTAAAACTTCTACCGCAACTGGCCCGGCAACAGAACCGCCACTTTCACCATTTTCTATAACCACACTTACAGCATATTTAGGGTTTGGCATTGGACCAAAGGCAATAATAATTGCATGATCTCTTTTTCCTTCTATTTCTCTTATAATTTTATAGTCTTCTTTTGTATCAGTACTAACAAGCTCCACCGTGCCTGACTTTGCAGCTAAAATATAATCTTTAAGTGACTTAAGTCTTCTTGCAGTACCTTTTGGATTTTCAATTACTCCGATCATACTTTCATGAATATTAATCCAATCTTCATCTTTGATATTTGAACTATTAAAAATATCTTTTTTTGTATCTTTGCTGTTTTGGACAAAAGAGAATCTATTAAGTTCTCCTTTATTTGCTAATAGTGCTGAATAATATGCAAGCTGAAGAGGGGTAGAGCTTAAGTATCCTTGTCCTACCCCAAGATTAACAGTGTCGCCTTTAAACCATCCAAAGTTTAAATTATTCATCTTCCATGTTGGATCCGGCAATAGTCCTTTATCAGGCAAAAAACAATCAGTACATATATTCCTCCCAAAACCAAAATATGAAAGATGTTCAATAAGTTGATCAATTTCTGAATCATATGCAAGAGAAAAAAAGAAAGTATTTGAACTTTCAATAATTGCATCCTTCAAATTTATTAGACCATGGCCACCTTTTTTCCAACCTCGATATATTCTTCCATCTTCAGGAAGGGTAAAAAATCCTTTGTCATCTATTTCATAATCCCAATCGATAATATTATTTTCAATCCCAAATAATCCAATTGCTGGTTTAATTGTTGAAGCTGGTGAATATCTTCCCTGTGCTGCTCTATCAAAGAATGGTTTATTAGTATCATTTAATAATTTTTTAAAATCTTCAGACGGCAGTCCATTTGAAATTTGATTCACAGAAAAAGAGGGTGAACTTAGATATGTAACTATTGCACCATTACTTATGTCTACTGCCACAACAGCCCCTCTCCTGTTATTTAGTTGCTCAAATGCCACTTTTTGACTGTTTAAATCTAAAGATGTTCGAATATCGTCACCATCTATTGGTTCGATTGTTTTTAACTCTCTTAGGAGCTTGCCTCTTGCATCAACCTCATAAATTTTCTTACCATAAAGGCCGCTTAAGCTTTCATCATAAATATTTTCAATACCAGTTTTTCCCTGAAGAAAACCATTCGAGTATTTAAATATTGTCTCCTTGAGAGAAAGGCCTTGAATTTGTAAAATTTTTTGTAATTCATCTTCATTTTGATTTCCTACAAAACCAATTGAATGAGAAAATAAATATGGATAAAGACTAATTCGGGAGTATCTTTTATCAATAAATACAGATGGAAATTTATAATTTCTTACCTCAAATCTTGCAATTTCTTCTATATTAAGATCTTTCTTAAGAACAAGTTCTCTGTTTAACAGATATTTTTTTCGAAAATTTTCCTTTACAAATGAAACATCTTCATCTGTAAGCTTTATTATTTTATCAATTTCAAATAAAAGATCATCTAAGTTTTTTACTTCTGAGGGATTTATAATTAGGTTGTAGCTTGGTTGATTATTTACAAGAATATTGCCAGATCTGTCATATATAATTCCCCTTCTGGGTTGAACTAATATTTCTCTTGTCTTGTTTTGTAATGATGCAATTTCATAATCGGTATAACTTGAAATTTGTAAAGAAAATGTTCTATATAAAAAATATGTAAATAAAATACCAAAAATGATAAAAACAAAAACTAATCTATTAAAGAAATTCTTCTTTTCGGAGTATCTTTGATTTAAATCTATCATTTGTGATAAGGCATATTATTTTTAATTGTATGTGATCTATATATTTGTTCTACCAATAGCAATCGAAATAATCTATGAGGAAAAGTAAGCAAAGAGGCAGAAAAAATTTTATGAGAATTTTTCTTAACAATTTTTGACAAACCAAATGCACCTCCGATCAGAAAAGATATTGTTTTATTACTATTCTCACATTCAGAAATAAACTTGCTAAAATTATAGCTGTCAATCTGCTCTCCTTTGGGATCCCAGGAAACTATAAGGTCTTCTTGATTAGTTTTATTCAAGAGTAAATTTGACTCATAATCAAGGATTTCGTCTTTAGAATTTTTTGACGACTTTGAGTTCTTAATATTTATAAATTCAATTTTAAGATTCTTTGGTAATTGTTTTAGATAGAAACCAATCTGTTCTGATTCAAGAGAGTGCATCTTGTTGCCAATACTAATTATTTTAATAATCATTTTTGGTATCTACAATTGATCGATCTGTACCCCAAAGCCCCTCTAAGTCGTAAAAATCTCTTTGTTCTTGTTTCATAATATTGATTACGACATTTCCACAATCTACTAATATCCATCCAGAGTCAGATTCTCCTTCAACACCAATTATATGGGCCTTTTTTTCTTTGAGTTGATCTATTAGTTTGTCTGAGACAGATTTTGCATGTCTGTTAGAGCTCGCTGTAGCGATAACTATTACGTCTGCAAAAGATGAAATACCTTCAACATTAAGCTCCAATATATCAATAGCCTTGCTGTCCGAAAGGCTCAAGTTAGTTATTTTTAGAAGATCTAATTTTGGCAAATTTTAATATTAAGCTGTAATTTTATTAGAATATACTAATTGATATACTAAATGATATCACTTTATAAAGGTAAGTAATTTTTGGATAGTTCAATCATAAATTTTTTTAATGAATTTATCGTTAATAATAAGATATACATAGTTTGGCTAGGAACATTTTCATTAATAATTTTTATATTTAGCTTGCTAAGCCTTAAATGGTTAGTTAGTTTTATACCGTATGATTACTTTACCAATAATTCGCCATCAAAATTAAAATCAGAGTTTTTTTTAATTTGGATAATGCTAATGATAGTAAAAAATATTATTGGTTATATTCTGATAGTTGGTGGCATATTAATGCTAGTTTTACCCGGGCAGGGATTATTTACTATTTTAATTGGATTAATGTTAAGTAATTATCCTGGCAAGTTTTATATTGAAAAAAGGTTTATTGCCATTCCTAGTATATTAAAAATGATTAACTGGTTAAGAAAGAAAACAAATACGCCAAAAATAAAAATTTAATTTATTATTTAGTAGATATTTCATCAATATATTTTGAAAGAATGTTCATTCTCTGTGAAGCATCGTAAGCCTCAAGAAGGCTTTGTTTGTTAGGCCATGGTATCGGTATCAATCCGGCCAAATGATATGAAACAGAATCTGCGGAATTAAAATCTATTTCTATTGGCATATCAACCAATCTAGGATGTTTCAAAAGTTGAGTAAGTATGTTTGAAATCTCTGAGTATTCTGCAAGTAAAGCCTGATCATCAACTTCTGGATCTACAACAGGTTCAGTGTTTGCAATGTTTAAACCATCACTTAACTTTGTAATGTCATTTATTTCTACTTTATTAATTGATTTCACTGTAATGCCCAATAATCCATTTGGAAGATTATTGAAGTCAATTATCTCTACGTATGATCCTTTTTTTGAGATTGCTGATGAGTCATCTGAAATGCTTTGATCTTTATAAACAATTACAAATCCAGTTTCTTTTTTGAGACAATCTTTGATCATTTTTATATATCTTGGTTCAAATATCTGAAGATTATGAATAGTTCCTGGCAAGGCAACTAATCCAAGAGGAAAAATTGGTAAAGTATTATCTTTCAAGGTTTTCTATAATTGGTTTTAAAATCTTTTGACTGTCTTTGTTGGTCATTATTAAAATAATATCATAATGATTTATATTCTTTTTAATTTCTATAATAAGATCTTCAAGTGAATTAAAAATATTTTTGCCTGAGTAAACTTTCTGAAAATCTAAAATAACTGTATCGTCTATACTGGTAAATGAATTAAATATATTTTCTTTATGATAACCGGATGACATTGTGTTTGATCCAAGTTCAATTATCCCCAATATTTTTTTATCAGGATTATCATCTCGAATTGCTTTTGTTGTTAACTCTATGGCTGTTGGATGATGAGCGAAATCATCATATATTTGAGTCCCATTTATATTTGCAACTAATTCCATTCTTCTTTTGACACCAAAAAAATTTTTCAGTGATTTAATAGAATCAGAGATATTAATCCCCTCTAGTTGAGCAGCCAAAATAGCACAAACATAGTTTTTAAAATTGTGTTCTCCAATCAATGGAAGGTCTATCAAAGAATAAATTTTGCCATTGTGTTCAATCTTTTTAGTCTCAGAATTTATCTTAATTTGATCTTTGCCTATACTGATCAAATTGCAAAATGATCCCTTTGATAAAACATCTAAGGTATTTTTATCCTCATTAAAATGAATGATGTTTCCGGACTTGGGTATGATTTTTATAAGATGGTGAAATTGTTTTTTGATATCATTAAGATTATCGAAAATATCAGCATGATCAAATTCAATATTATTAATAATTAAATTATTTGGATGATAATGAACAAATTTTGATCTTTTATCAAAAAATGCTGAGTCATATTCATCTGCTTCAATTACAAAAGATTTGTGAGTGCCAAGCTTTGCAGGATTATCAAAACTTTCAGCTATACCTCCAACCAGGAAGCCTATATCTAAACCTTGATCTCTCAAAATATGAGCAAGCATATATGTAGTTGAAGTTTTTCCATGAGTGCCGGTAATTGCATAAACATTTCTTTTTTTAAGTTGCCTACCTAAAATTTCAGGTCCAGATGTGTAAGGCAAATTATTATTAAGAATATGTTCTACGCTTTCATTTCCTCTTGATAATGCATTACCTATTATATAAAGGTCAGCATCTGGAAGAAGTTCAGCTGAATACCCTTCTGTTGTAGTGATGTTTATCTTTTTTAAGTAGTCTGACATTGGTGGATAAAACTTTATATCCGAACCTGTAATAAAATTCCCAGACTCTTTCAAAATCTGGGCAAGGCCTGCCATGAAAGTTCCACAAATTCCCAAGATATGTATTCTCATATTAGCTATAATACGATACTTAACTCTTATTCGAAGTGAGAAAACATAAATAATGAAAAAAAATGCTTTTTATGCACAATCTGGGGGAGTAACATCCGTTATTAATGCCACCGCAGGTGCATTAATTCTTGAGTGCAAAAAATACAAGTCAAAAATTGGAAAAGTTTATGCTGGTAAAAATGGTATTCTTGGAGCATTAAGAGAAGATCTTATAGATACATCAGTAGAAAATTTATCTGCGATAAAAAATCTAAGAAATACACCTGGTGGCGCTTTTGGATCATGTAGATTTAAATTAAAAAGTCTTTCTGAGAACAAAAAAGAATACGAGAGATTGGTAAAAGTATTCAAAGCCCATAATATTGGATACTTTTTTTATAATGGGGGTAATGACTCTGCTGATACAGCATACAAAGTTTCTCAGATTAGTAATCAGATGGGGTATCCAATTAATTGCATTGCAATTCCAAAAACAGTTGATAATGATTTGGCTGTCACTGATAGCTGTCCTGGATTTGGATCAGCAGCAAAATATATTGCAACTTCAATTCAGGAAGCATCCCTTGATGTTGCCTCAATGTCTGAAACATCAACCAAGGTTTTCATTCTAGAAGTAATGGGAAGACATGCAGGTTGGATGGCTGCTTCATCCTCTCTTGCAAGAATAGATAATGATGATCCTCCGCATCTCATTCTTTTTCCTGAGATTATTTTTGATGAAAAAAAATTCTTAGAGAGTGTCAAAAAAATAGTAAAACAAAGGGGCTTTTGTGTAATTGTTGCTTCTGAGGGGGTGAAAGACAAAAAAATGAAATTTTTAGCTCAATCAAATACAAAAGATGCTTTTGGGCATTCGCAACTTGGAGGAGTTGCTCCATTTTTATCTAATTTAATATCTGAAAAGCTTAAATTAAAAAACCATTGGGCAGTTTCAGATTACTTACAAAGAAGTGCAAGACACATTTCCTCTAAGACAGATTTAAATCATGCAGAGGCAGTTGGGAAAAAAGCAGTCCAATATGCTGTTAGAGGAATGAACGGAATAATGCCTGTAATTAAAAGAGGTGAAGGTAAAAAATATTCATGGAAGATTGAGCCCGCACATTTATCAATAATTGCTAATGTTGAAAAAAAACTACCTAGATCTTATATTTCAAAAAATGGTTTTAATGTAACAAATAAAGCTATTGAATATCTTAAGCCTTTAATTGTAGGTGAGGCATTCCCCAATTTTAAGAATGGTATTCCAATTATAAAAAAGCTTAAATTAAAATTAGTTGATAAAAAACTGTCGAAATGGGATGGCTATTAAATTTGAGAATTTAGTTCTTGAATTATAAAACTTACTTCGTCTTTTAATTTTTTTTTATCATCTTCATTTAAAAAATCACCAACAAATACATCTTGCCCTTTTGATCTAAAACTTAATCTAACTGTCTCATTAGCATCTTTTTTAATTTGAAAAGAGGTAAATGTTCTAAATTCTTCCCATAGATATTCAGCTTTATTTACACCCTTTTCAATTTTAACAAGTTCTTGAGAAAGATATATTTTCTCTTTTTTGCTACTCCATTTAAAACTTAAATAAAATGCAATAAATAAAATTGTGAGTTCAATTCCTGCAAAAGGGAGAATCATAAATGCGCCAAAGAAGAAAAACATTAAAGCTATACCTCCGCAAACTAAAGTAATGCTTATTAAAAAAATTATTCTTGAAATGCCCTCTAATGAACTATTTGGACTTAATGAAATTAAATAATTAGATTTATTTTTTTTCTCAACTAATACCAATTTGATTCAGCCTTTATATATATTTCAATCTTCATCTTGAGAGCTTATTTCTTCTATCAATCTTTCAATATTGATTAATTTGCCAACTTTTTTCCCACGCTTTGCTCTAGAAAGAATATATTCAGCCCAATCTTTTGGCTTTAAGGTTACAAAACGTTTACCAACCTCAATTCTCAATGAGCTTGTATCAGCTAAGAGTTGTGCATGCGCCATATATTCTTCACCAGCTGCTAATTTTTCTTTTGGTATATTAATAATTTTATTTCCTTTCCCTTTTCCTAACGTGGGCAGTTCGTCAATTTGAAATATCAATAATTTTCCTATATTCGATACTGCTGCAATGTGGGTATGGTTATCTCTGACTGGAATTGCCTTTAACATTTCGGCATTTTCTGGGAGTCTCATGAAGGCTCTCCCAGATTTTTTATTAGATATCATGTTTTGATATTCTGCTATGAAGCCATAGCCAGCTGAGTTCATAATAAGGAATCTATCATTTTCTTTACCAATTGAAGTTGAGATAAACTTTACACCAGAGTCAGCAGTTAATCTTCCTGTGATTGGCTCTCCCATTCCTCTTGCAGACGGAAGAGAGTGACTCGTTATTGAGTAAGCTTTTCCATTTGAATCAAGAAATACTGCCAATTGATTGCTTTTGCCTCTTGAGAAATCTTGAAGAGAATCATCCCCTCTAAAAGATAGTGAATTTGGATCAATATCATGTCCCTTTGCGCCTCTAATCCATCCAGCTTTTGATAAGACAACTGTTATTGGCTCTGTAACAATAGTATCTTCCTCTGAAAAGACTTTAGCTTCTGATTCAGGAATAATAGGAGATTTTCTCTCATCACCAAATTTATTTTTAATTTCAAGTAACTCATTTTTTATAAGTGTTTTAAGTCTTGATTTTGACTTAAGAATTTTTTCTATATCATCTTGCTCTAATTTTAAGGAATCGCTTTCTTCTTTGAGTTTAATTTGTTCAAGTTTTGCTAGCTGTCGTAATTTAATTTCTAGAATTGCATTAGCTTGTATGTCAGATAGTTTAAATTCTTTAATTAAGTCTTTTTTTGGCTCTTCTGAATTCCTTATAATTTTAATTACTTTATCAATGTCTAAAAAAATAGTTAGAAGTCCATCTAGGATATGAAGCCTATCATTAACCTGATCAAGCCTATGCTCTAATTTCCTTTTAATGGTATTTTTTCTAAAAACAAGCCATTCTTTCAATAAATCTAAAAGAGAGAAAACTTTTGGTCCTCCTTTGAGAGAAATTAAATTCATATTCATTCTGTAAGACTTTTGTAAATCAGTAGATGCAAATAAATGATTCATCAAATCACTTGCATTAACTCTGTTTGATTTAAGGGTTAAAACTAGCCTTACTGGTTCTTCATGATCGCCCTCATCTGATAAATCTATGACCATTGGAAGTTTTTTATTAATCATTTGGTCTGCAATCTGTTCGAGTATCTTTGATCCAGAAGCTTGATAAGGAAGAGCATTTATAATGATTTGATTTTTTTCTTGAATCCAGCTTGCCTGAATTTTGAAACCACCCCGTCCTGATGAATACATTTCTTCAAGTTCCTCTTTATTTGCTATTAAGGGTGCATTATTTGAAAAATCTGGCCCATTTATAATTTTTAATATGTCTTTAAGATCAGATTTAGGCTTTTCTATAAGTTCGATTGTTGCATCAATGACTTCATTTATATTATGTGATGGTATGTCTGTTGCCATACCTACTGCAATTCCTGATGTTCCGTTTAATAAAATCATTGGTAGCTTTGATGGAAATATAACTGGTTCCAATAAAGAGCCATCAAAATTTGGTTGCCAATCAACTGTTCCAGATTTGAGCTCAGATATTAATAGGCTAGCAAAATTGGTAAGTTTTGATTCTGTATATCTCATTGCTGCAAATGATTTTGGATCATCTTGTGATCCCCAATTACCCTGCCCATCAACCAAAGGATATTTAAAAGAAAAATTTTGTGCCATGAGAACCATAGCTTCATATGCAGCACTATCACCATGAGGATGAAATTTTCCTATAACATCTCCTACAGTTCTTGCTGATTTTTTATATTTTGCAGATGCATCAAGTCCGAGCTCTGACATTGCATACAAAATTCTTCTCTGAACAGGCTTGAGGCCATCGCCAACATTTGGTAAAGCTCTATCAAGAATTACATACATTGCGTAGTTCAAATATGACTCTTCTGCATACTTCTTGAGACTTATAGATTCAAATTGATCTTTGTTCATTTTATATCCTTACAAGTGAGCCTTTTTTTTCAAGCCATTCTTTTCGCGCAGGAGCATTTTTCTTTGATAATAAAAGGTCCATCATAGCGTTAGCATTATCTGTGGCCGATACAGATAATCTTACCAATTGTCTTGACGTAGGATCCATAACAGTTTCTCTAAGTTGAGATGGATTCATCTCACCAAGGCCTTTGAATCTTTGAATATTTATTTTTGGTTTGCCCTTTTTCTTTTTAAATTCATTTACAACTTTCTCCTTTTGAAGTTCGTCAAGGGCATATAAAACATCTTTGCCTGAATCAATTCTATAAAGTGGAGGCATTGCTATAAATATTCTTCCATCTTGGACTAAGCTTTTATAATGTCTTAAAAAAAGAGCACATAATAAAGTTGCAATATGGAGACCATCTGAATCAGCATCTGCCAAAATACAAATCTTCCCATATCTAAGTCCTGATGTGTCAGCATTGCCTGGCAAAACTCCAATTGCTGTAGATAAATTTTTAATTTCCTGAGACTTTATAATTTCTTCGCTTTCGAGATCCCAAGTATTTAATATTTTTCCTCTTAGAGGCATTATTGCCTGAAAAGATCTCTCCCTTGCTTGCTTGGCGGAACCACCAGCAGAATCTCCTTCTACAAGAAATAATTCTGTTTTGTTGAGATCTTCGCTGTTACAGTCTGATAGTTTGCCTGGAAGAGCTGGTCCCTTAAAAGTTTTTTTTCTCTCAACCGTATTTGATGATTTTGCTCTTGCTTGTGCAGAAATAATAGCAAGCTCGGCTATTTTCTCACCCTCTTCTGTATGAGTGTTTAGCCATATACTCAAAATATCTTTTGTAGAACTACCAACAAAGGCCATATGATCTTTTGAATCAAGTCTTTCTTTTGTTTGACCTGCAAATTGTGGATTCTGAACCTTTGAAGAAATAACGAAAGTAGCATTGCCAATAACATCATCTGCATTGATCTTGAGGCCTTTTGGTAAAAGGCTTCTAATTTCACAAAATTCCTTCATTGCATCAAGCAAGCCAGATTTGAAACCATTCAAATGAGATCCTCCTTGTATGGTTGGAATGAGATTTACATAAGTTTCATTAAGTTTGTTCTTATATTGTTTTTTACTCCAATTAATAACAAATTCTACTTCTTGAGATTCAGAGCTTTTTAATGATGTTATTGATTCATCTAAAATTAAGTCTAAGCCCTCAGTTGAGTCTTCTAGGTATGACTTAAGGCCATCATCAAAACACCATTTTATTTTTTCAGATTTTTTTTCATCAATGAAAATTATAGTAAGTCCAGGACATAAAACCGCTTTAGCCTTTAGCAAATGTTTCAATTCATTGGTATTAATTTCATCCGATTCAAAATATTTTTTGTTTGGCTTAAAAGTAATAGATGTTCCTGTATTTCGAACTCCAACATCTCCGACAATATTTAATTCCTTTTTTTTATCACCATCTTTGAAAAGCATCTCATATTCTTTTGCATCTCTTTTAATATTTACTTTTAATGTTTCTGAGAGAGCATTTACAACTGAGACTCCAACACCATGGAGCCCACCTGAAAAGCTATATTCATCACCAGAGAATTTTGCACCTGCATGAAGCTTACATAAAATTAATTCAACGCCTGAGACATTATGCTCAGGATGAATGTCAACAGGCATGCCTCTTCCATCGTCAGAAACCTTAATATTTCTATCTTTAAATATTTTTATCTTAACAGTGGAACAATGTCCTGCAATTGCTTCATCTACAGAATTGTCTAGTACTTCTTGAATTAAATGATTTGGACATGAAGTATCTGTATACATTCCGGGTCTTTTTCTTACAGGATCTAACCCAGATAAGACCTCTATTGCTTTTGAGTCGTAGGTATTCTTGGCCAACTTATAATGCCTTTTGAGTTAGTTTGATAAAACTTTTTATATAGTAGTTTTTCATAAAAGTTTAAAGCTATTCTACTCCAAACTTTATAAAAAAACGTTTTATTATTAAATTAAAATACTTAAAAGTTATCAATAATGACTTAAAATAAGTAATAACATTTAATAATGTTTACACTGCATACATTTAATAGGTTAAAATACATTTATGAAAATTAATCTCGTAGTTATTGTTATGTCACTGACTTTGTCTATTGTCAGGCTTTCTTCTGAAAATATTATTGAAATTTACGAGGAAGCTCTTGAGAACGATCCAACTTTCAAAGCTGCAGAGTATTCATATTTATCTGATAAAGAGCTTGTAGTTCAGGGAAGAGCTTCACTTCTTCCAAGCTTGACTTTGAGTGGATCAACTAATTGGAATGAGTATTATCAAAATGATGAATTACAACAAGAATATAACTCATTTTCAAAATCAGCACGTATTTCTCAACCGCTATTTAGACTTGATAGTTGGTTTAACTTTAAAAGATCAAAATCTCTATCGAACGCGGCTGAATCTGATTTTGCCTACCAACAACAGAACCTTATTTTAAGAACAGCTGAACTTTATTTTGGAGTTTTGAGGGCAATAGATAATCTCAATGCTTCTATCTCTGAAGAAAAAGCAATTAAAAAACAACTTGATCAGGCTAAACAGAGGTATGAGGTTGGTCTGTCTGCCATAACTGGGGTTCAAGAAGCTCAATTAGCATTTGATCTTAGTAAAGCTGCCAGAATTAATAATGAAGGAAATTTATTTTCTGCAAGGGAAGCACTTAATGCTCTAATTGGAAGAGAAATATTTTCCCTTGATGAGCTTGGAGAAAATTTAAGTGTTTCACCTCCATTTCCAAATACAAAAGAAGAATGGGTAAAAAAAGCACTTACAAATAATTATCAACTCAAGGCAGCTTATTTAAGAAAAGATGCTGCCAAGAGCAATGCTAGAAGTGCTGCATCTAATCATCTTCCAAAAATTGATATTGTTGGATCTGCATCAGAATCAGAGACTAATCAATTTAACTACGAAGGTTTTGAAATAAATGGACAAGGCATTCCTGTTCCAGCTGTTACGGGAAGAAGAAATTATGCTATACAAATGAGCATTCCTATCTTTCAAGGTGGAGCAGTAAGCTCAAGAAGAAAGCAGGCGTATTCACAATATAATGAAGCAGATGAAAATACGCTATTCACTGAGAGAAGAGTCATTCAAGAAGTAAGATCTCAATTTTCAAATGTTGTAACACTTGTCGCAAATGTAACAGCGCAAGAACAAGCGGTCATATCTGCCACAAGTGCACTTGAAGCAACACAAGTTGGTTATAAAGTTGGAACAAGAAATGTTGTAGATTTACTTCAAGCAGAGAAGAATCTTTATAGTGCAGAAAAGAATCTTGCGAATGCCAAATACGATTACATTTTAGCAAATTTAAGACTAGCTTTAGCTTCTGGAACAATTGGGCCAAGCGATATTCTTGAAATAAATAATTTACTTAAGTAAATATGCCGGAGTTGCCTGAGGTTGAGACAACCGTTAGGGCCATCAATAAATTTGAAAATCAAGTACTTAAAAGATTAGTTGTACACAACAGAAATCTTAGATGGAAGGTTGAAAAAAATATTGAATCAAAATTTAAACTTCAAGAAATTAAAAAAATTTCAAGACGTGCTAAATATATAATCATTTATTTTAAAGATTTTTCTATGATGATACATCTGGGTATGTCTGGAAAATTAAGAATACAAAAAACAAAAGACAATTATTTTAAAAAACATGATCATGTTGAATTAATATTTTCAAATGAAAAAATTATTTTTAATGATCCGAGAAGATTTGGATCTTTGCATTATGCAAAAAATTATGAAGAGCATAGTCTTATAAAATGTCTGGGTATCGAGCCATTATCAAAATCCTTCAATAAAAAGTATCTAAAAAGTTTATGTGTGAAAAGTAACTTATGCATAAAAAAATTAATAATGGATCAAAAAAAGATAGTTGGTGTAGGGAACATTTATGCTTGTGAAAGTTTATTTATAGCGAAAATAAATCCTGAAAAAATTTCAAATACTCTTTCAATTTATGACTGTGAGAGATTAACAAAAGCTATCAAAAAAATTCTCTTGTATGCAATTAAAGAAGGTGGCACAACTTTAAAAGATTTCTATTCTGCAGATGGTAGCGAAGGTTACTTTAATCTGAAGTTAAGTGTTTACGGAAGGAATGAAAAATTGTGCAAGAAATGCAAGAGTGAAATTAAAAAAGTTAATATTGGTCAACGTGCTACTTTTTATTGCATGAATTGTCAGACTTAAGAGCCTAATTTTGCTTTGAGTGCTTGCTCAACAGATGGATGAACAAATTTTGATATATCGCCTTTAAGATCACAAATTTCTTTAATCAAGCTTGAAGAGACATAAATAAGACTTTCCTTTGGAGTTAAAAATATGCTTTCAATATCAGGAGCAAGGGATCTATTCATGGTGGCTAACTGAAATTCGTATTCAAAATCAGATACCGCTCTCAAACCCCTTATTATTGCGCATGCGTTTTGTTCCTTGGCAACATCAACAGTTAGCTGCCTAGGAAAACCTACTACTTCTACACTATCATTATCTTTATATATAGTTTTTGCTAATTTAATTCTGTCTTCAAGTGTAAATAGTGGATTTTTAGACTCGCTTTTGGCAATTGCAATTATTATTTTGTCAAAAAGACCACACGCTCTATCAATAATATCCATATGTCCATACGTTATTGGATCAAATGAGCCCGGATAAATAGCTACTTTCATACTGAAATAATACCTAAATTATAATGCTATTGGAAATATCCTTTAATTACTTGAAATAAAAACTTTGCCGGAATCAACTAATTTTGAAATTCTTGAATTTTCCCATCCCAATTCATTTAAGATTTCTTTGCTATGCTGACCCAACAGTGGACTGGGCTCAGCATGAGAAGTTGGCTTCCCCTCAAATAAAATTGGGGGTGTTGTAACAGTTAGTTTACCCATTGCTTTAGTAATGTATGTTTCAAGAGCTCCTATGGCTTTTATCTGTTCAATATCTTCAATTTCGTCTCTTTTTATACATAGTGAGCATGGCACATCAGCTGAAGTAAGTATCTTTAGAGCCTTATTTACACCAATATCTTTTTTTGGTTCTTTAAAGGTTTTCATAACTTCTTTCATATTAGTCATTCTTGATGCTACTGATGCAAATAATGGTGTACCCACTAACTCAGGATATCCAAGCATTTTTAAAACTACTTCATAATGCTCATCTGTTAAAGCTGCAACAGCTATTCCACCATCGCTATAATTTATAGTTTGAAAGTATTCCGAACCTGGAGACATTTCAAATCTATCTTTGTCTTTAAGAGTCCTATGCATCATGCCATCTGGCCACATAAAAGATAAACAAGCATGAAGCATTGAGATGTCTATGTGTTGACCTACCTTGGTGTTTGTTCGAGCAAGAAGTGCGGCAGTTGCTGCTTGGCAAACTGTATAAGCCGTTACCTTGTCACAAATAAAAGTTTTAATAAAATTAAACGATTGATCATTTGATGATTGTAAATCTGTAAAACCGGCAAATCCTTGTATTACATGATCAAATGCTGGAAGATTGGCCATTGGTCCCTCAGTCCCAAAACCACTTACCGCGATAAATATCAGATTAGGATTTAAATCTCGTAAAGTTGTTGAACCAAGATCAAGTTTATCCATAATGCCAGGTCTGTAGTTATGCATAAGAACATCCGATTGCAGAACCAGCTCTTTAACTGCACTAACACCTGCTGCAGATTTTAAATCAATAGCAAGAGATCTCTTGCCCCTATTACAGTTATGAAAAAATCCTGAAACGCCATTTTTTTGAGTACCCAATGGTCGCATTTTATCTCCTCCAGTTGGAGGCTCAATTTTTATTACTTCGGCTCCTTGAGATGCCATCGTCATTGCAGCCAATGAACAAGTAATCATATTAGATAATTCAATTACCTTTATTCCTTTAAGTGGTTTAATCGAAGTAATATTATTCATGGATATTAAGCAATTATGTTATCACAAGTGTTATATAAGATTTCGAAGGTATGATTTTTCTGTAATTAGATAAATTAGTATCAAAAATAACTCATTTTTTTATTTAATAATTATAAATATGAATTATTTATAATACATCTCTCAAATTTGCTACCTTTACATATTTTGGTATTATAGGTACTTGTATATTAACGGGGGG
>TARA_B100001057_G_scaffold276022_1_pt1 | contig 24260 bp, 5 predicted proteins | sample TARA_B100001057 | Tara Oceans TARA_B100001057 (sample SAMEA2621839) | marine metagenome | biome: marine biome (ENVO:00000447); feature: surface water layer (ENVO:00002042); material: "saline water (ENVO:00002010), including plankton (ENVO:xxxxxxxx)" | depth 5 m
TCCTTGGCTAATATTAATACTTGCACCTGCATAGTTTGTGCAATGTACTGTGGCTATAGAGCCATTTTTTGTATTTGCAGGATACAATGTTTGTAATACTGCAATTACATCGTTTATCGGACCATTTCCTACGCCGCCGGCGTTTGGATTTGAAAATCCGGTAATATCTAATGCTAATCCTACATTTTCTGAATCTATAGTAGTATCAACATAATTTTTTGTAGCTACTCCTTGAGCAGCTATGGGGTCAACTACCCCTGTAATTTTTTGTGTGTTAACAGAAATGTCGCCGGAAGCTACAATATTAAGTCCGCCACCGGTCACTGTTATCGTTGAACCATCTAAATTTATATTATCAATATCAATAGAACCTAGTGTGCCGATATTTACAAGGCCTGTGGCTGTTGTAACTGTTGAAGCTAATTCGGTTTTTGTTAATATAGATGTTCCATCAATTTTAAAAGCTGGGTTTGGATTAATTGCATTTGTTGTAAGATCAACATTTTGATTAAATGTCCAACTGTTTGTTGCATCATACCAAAGTATGTCTTTACTTCCATCTACTGAGCGTAGTACAATGCCTCCGCCATCTATTGCGGCATCATTTGCTTGGGTGCTATCACTTTGTAAACCTAATTCTATATTTTTATCTTCAACACGTAAAGTTGTTGTATCTAAAAATGTAGTATCACCAGACACAAGTAAATTACCACCGACTGTAACATTTCCTGAAAATTTGCCGGCGCCGATGACGTCAAGCTCTACAGTTGGAGTATCATTAAATACACCTACTCTTTCATTTGTTGCATCTATAACTATTCCTGAAATATATGCATTACCTTTTCTAACTTTAAAATTTATATCTGTGTTAGCTTGTTGTGCTTCTAATTCTAATTGGTTGGTTCCAGAATTTACTTTCAGTATACCGTATTCAATATCTCCAACTCCGACTGCAAGTCCAGATTGATTTTTTACTGAAAGTTTTCCTGTAGTTTGTGTATTACCAACTGCACTCATAAAACTTGCTGTATTGAATTTTGTACCGCCGGCATCAATTAAACTTTCTGCTGATTCTGCTATTCCTAAGTATTTGAAATCAGATGCTATAGGATTAAATCCTTTTTTGTATAATTGTCGTTTAGGAGTTTGTGTATCATTAGCATCTTGTGGATATCCAGGAATGCCATTTACAAGCTCAACGTAAAATTGACTGTCTGCAAATACTCCAACTAAGGCTCCGCCTATAAATAACTTCAATGCAGTCCTTGTAACATTTACTGAGTCTATAACTGATTCAACTTCAAATCCAGTTTTTTGCTGTCCTGCTTGATATGGAGGACCTGCAAGTACTAAATCTGTTCCATCGAAAAAATATAGTTGATTATTTTTACTATCAATCCATAGGTCACCTGCAACCATTGTAGGTTGTGATGCTGACACTATAGGGCCACCAGCAGATTTGAAGGCAGTTCCGTTATATATTTTTAGTCTTTGTTCTTGGGTATCAAACCAAAGCTGTCCTGTTACAGGTGTGCCAGGTGCAGTAGTGTTAGAAAAATTTTCTAAAAGTTTTATAAAGTTTTCATTAACAGCTTCACCAAATCCTGTATAGTTTCTTCCTACTAAAGTTAAACTTGAAGTAGATACATCAATTTGTCCGTCAACTAAATCTACTAGTAAGTCACCATTTGTTTTATTAATTCTGTAACTCATTACGTACTCCTACCAGTATAAATTATATAATTTATAATTAAATGCGGATTCATTAAATTTAAAGGCTGTCCAACTGCTGAATCAGATTCAATTCCACCACTGTTTGGCAAATACTGTCCACCGTTTGTTGCTGTAGGACCATCTCCTCTAAATGCTCCTGTATCTGTGGTTGGAGCCGCTAAATCGTTGATTGCATAAAACTGTGTTAATGCATCGCCACGTAAATCGTGTTTGTGATCTGGTAAGTTAGTAATTTGTATGTCTATATTTTCTTGTCCGTCTTGTGAACCCATAATATCTGCTGATTCGTCAGTAATTACATTCGCACTAGTACCACCCATGTTATCTTTACCAACAGTAGTTCTACCTCTTAAATCCGGAACTTTAAAAAATCCTGTTGTTACTGATGCTTCTGCACCAAAATTATATCCTATTGCCGCAAACAATAATGTGTAATCTGAAATTCTATATTCAGTTCCATCACACATTAACCAATCTTGTGGCGATGTGTTACCGCCATAAGCCATCATTACGCCTGCAGGGTTTGTTGCCACTGAAGAAAATAAATTTGCTCTTGTAATTTTTGCTAATCCTGTTGCGCCAGTGACCCTGTTTAATAAAAACTCATCATCTGCTTGTGAACTAACTGTTGCACTTTTACCACCAATAATTGTGTTACTTATTGTTGCATTAAAAGTTTTAGTAGTGCCTCCTGATTGACCATCAAAAGTAAAAGCTGCGGCAGTAACATCACCTGCTAATTGGAAGGTTGTAGCTGAAGTTAATTTATCAGCAGAACCTGCTCTACCTGATACAGTACCACTTACGTTACCAACCAAGTTACCTGTAAAACTAACTGAATGTATGTTTTTCCATTTGATAGCATCTGTACCTAGGTTATATGAATTATGAGCAACTGGCATAATATCTTTTAGTGTGCTGGTACCTGCAACATTTAAAGTTCCGCCAGCATATATATTTTTTGCAATACCCGCACCACCTTTAGTTACAATAGCTCCTGTTCCTATTGTTTCACTTTGTGTAGTTGAATCTATAGCGGCTGTGCCACTAGCTTTTAAATTGCCTGTAATATCTAATGCTTCGTCTGGTGCTGTATTATTAATACCTACTCTTAAATTAGAATCTACTCTCAATACTGTTGTTAATATTCCATTATTTTTAACTCTTATGTCTATGTTTGAACCTTCGATCTGATGCTGTATAACTCCTGCACTACCTTCAATGCCGATATTTAATTCTGCATTCAAACCATAATTTATTCCTGTATTATTTTGAATATTGATAGGATAATTTGTTGTGCTTATTACATCAGCTCTTAAAAAGTTTGCGGCAGCTACAGGAGATCCTGATACTACTAAACTTTCAGCTTTTTCACTTGTTCCTATATATTTTAAATTTCCTGCACCAGTGATGTCTACTGAACTCAAATTTACACCAGGTTGAATTGTAGTAAACCCTAATATAGCTGTTTTTGGAGTAAACGCACTAGTTGAGATAATTGCAGCAGGCTTAGATAAGACATCTAATTGAATAACAGTATATGACACATTATCTGTGCCTACTATTGTTGCAGGTGTAACACCTGTAGATAACCCATCACTAAATTCAGGCCCAATTAAAACCCAACCAGATCCTGAAAACAGATACAACTGTTGGTTATCTGTATCAACCCATAAGTCACCTAACTGTGATGCAGAAACGTCTGGTGAAGAAACTGCTTTTTTAATTCCGGCTGCTGATACCCAGTTGGTTCCATCATAAACTTTTAAAGTCTCAGACCCTGCTGTGTTATCATACCATAACTGGCCTTCTACACCATTAGTTGGTGCAGTATTGAACGCAAAATTTTCTAATAAATGTAAAAAATTTGTTGCAATAGCTGATCCATATGCAGTAGTGTTTCTACCTGGAATTTGTAAAGAAGTAGAAGTGTTTAAAGTATTATCTTCTAAAACTATTGTACCTTTGTTAGCGGCGTCTGTATATGATATAGTATATGCCATTTATTTTACGCCTCATTAAAACCAGTTAAACTTTGTACTCTAACTGTATAATCTATCTGAATTAATCTGTTAAGTGATTTTTGCACCGGATGAAATATTACATGTGTAAGTAATCTGCCTGTTCCATCAGCTGAATATGCTTTTAGACCTAGTTCATCAAACACATATAGACTTGAACCGTCTGTTGCAGTATCATATGCATCTTGTCCGCTTGGCTCACTATAATCAAGTAAACATGTAACTAATACATCTGTATAATTTGTACCACTAACGTGTCTAGTTTCTATTTTATTTCTGACAGGATCTAGATTGTTAACACTTCTATCATCAACTACTTTTGTATGCGTTTGATTATACAAACTTGCATTAGTGCCTGTAGAGTTAGGAGTAAGATATGTAATAATACCAGTTGGGTCAACACTTGTTCCGCCATTTCCAAAGCTCATTTCATATATCCAACCTGATCCGCCGTTACCAATACTTTCCGCTAGGCTTAAACTCATATTTTCATAATGAATTGCATTACGCTTATCTACAAACGTATGATTAGACTCTGGGTCGTGAATTTTTATGTGTCCTTGTATTAAAACTCCGCTCATATCCTGTAATTTGTCTGTCATATTATTTTTCCTGTCATTGTATTTATCGAGGTAAGTCAACACTTGTAGCTCGTAAGAATCTGCCTATATCAGAATCTGCTTGACTTAGTGGTTTACCTGGATCTGTCCATATTTTTCCTTGTTTTCTAATAATAATAACCTTTTGATTCTCTCCTGGAGCATTAAGTAAAGATAAAGTACTACCGGTAAGTGAAAATTGTGCTGGTAGTGTTTGATCACCTTCTGGACTATCTTGGGCTATACTGCTTGTTGTTACACCATTTATTGTAGTTTCAAACTTATAAGAAGATATTGAATTCTTTCTCAAACGTTGTCCTGCTACAAATACATCAAACTCGTTTACTCCGCCTGCTCCTGGTGTAAAATCTAACTCAAACGTAGAACTTGTACCGTCTGCTGTAAATACTGTACTTATTGTTTCATCTTTGTATGGCATAGAAGCATCTATACTTTGATCGTAAACTTCAGTGCCACTTGTATGTAAATCATTTACTCCTGTACCTAAAGTACCTCTTTGTAATTGTTTTAACAAATTACCTTCTTTTTGTCTATATTCAATTCTTTCGCCATTTACAAAAATAATGCCAGGATATTCTGAACCAACAGTTGGATTAGTAATACCACTTGCATCAACAAGTTCTATAACTTTATCATATGGTTTTAAATCTTTTCCTAATATATAATTTTTATCACCATCTATTCTCTTGTAATGTGTTCTATTCAACATGTCTTTAAATTGCCTAAATCCAAATTTAGTAATTACAGTTGGATTTCCAAAATGTAAAACTTCGACTCTATCACCTTGATTTAGAGGACTTACAAATTTTACAAAATTTTTGTCATGTGTTACACTATAGTCTACATCTGCCTTTAGTAATTTATTATTTAAAATTACCCAAACATATTTAGAATCAACAGCTTGATTTCTTAATTTAAATAAGCCTGCACGTAAATTATTTAAGAAATAATAATCTGCACTTCCTTTTGTGATAGGAGTATTTTCTTGAACTGTGTAAGATTCTCTTGAAAATTTCTGGGCAGTACTATTACTAAACTGGAATACCCTCATTCTTGTACCAATTGGACGATCAACTTCGAAAGAACATATAGTAGGAGTTGGTACAAACACAGAGGATGAATCTCCTTGTTGTTCAAAGTAACCAAATCTATATTGACTTTCTGTGATAATATACACAAGCAGTTTGTCGCCTGCAACTCCTGTGCCGTCAGCAAGTTTAACAGTATTCCCTTTTTGTTGATCTAAAGGAGTATCACTATCAAATGCTTCTGCAGATGTAAAAGTCCAATCTACTGTGTAAGTAAGTTGTCTACCATTTAGATAAACTTGCACTTGTGCAGCTTGTATTAAAGCAATAGGTATTTGCCAAAGATCTAACTTATATTCCCTGTCATTAGATACTGTAAATTCTTGGTTGTATCCCGAATGTAATATATCGTCGCCTACTTGTACAAGTGTGTGTATACCTGCAGGACCATATGAGAAAGGTGCCTGACTTAAATTAAGTGTGTCGTTGCCTTGTGGAGTAGTTGCAATAAAGTCGTCTACAACTACTTGACTGAATGAATCTATTTCATTTCCATCTCCTATAAACAATGCAAATCTTACAACATCGCCTGCCTGTAATGGACTAGCTAAGACTAATTCTACATTATTTGGATATTCTCCAGTGCTTTTTGTAAGCACAGCATCTAGTTTCTTTCCATTACTTGTAGCAATACCTTGCACATTATCTGTCCAACGAACATTTGTTTCAAAAGAGTTTGAACTACCATCACTTACAAAACTGTCTATATCTAAAATTTGTAAGCCTGCAACTTCAACTAAAGTCAAATTAATTTTTGCTCCGTCTGTAGGCGCTACTTCAAAGTCAACAGTTTTATTTTTATAATTTACTGTGTATCCTAATGTTGAATCATCAGTAGTTGGTTCCATTATATCTGAATCAACTTTTACAAACAATGAACTACCAGTAAAAGGAGATTTACCTATATCAAAAGATTTAGTTGATCCATCGCCAGTATGATTTCTATTAACAACTATACTACTTCCGCCTACTGGTCTTTCATAGACTGAAATATCAACTGCATCTAAAACTTGTCCAGGAATAATTTCTTCTGGTCCTTTACTTGTTGTAGGCGTCACAAACCCATCGCCGTCAATAGTAATATCTTCTGCTTTTAAACCTGTTGCAGAATTATATGCTAATGAGCCGCCACTTATTGATGTATCATAACTTTCTGGGTCATTAATAAAGCTACCGTCACTTGTTACTTTTCTTACAATAATTACATCGTCTGCTTGTGTAGGTACTTCATACTCTTGTAATTCTATTACCGTAGTTACACCATCACCTGTAATGCTTTGCATTATTGCATTAGGATTTCTTATTAGTGTTGAGTCATAATTTGGTTCCGGTGCCCAATTTGGATCATCTAATCTAATTCCGTTTCTATATAGATTGTACACTACTCCATTTTCAAGAGGTTTACTAAGAGTAATACTAATTGTACTGCCATCTAATTTGAATACTTCATCTTCATATGTTGTATCATATGTGTCCCAAGAGTCAGTAAACCATGGCGCAGAGTCCCAACCTGTATTTCCACCAAACTCAAAACTTTTAACTTCTACTCCACCGTAATCTATACCGTCCATTACTTGCGACAAATCATTACCAAATTGTCCTGCAACTGGATTGTATGCTAAACTCACTCTATCCGATGCACTTAAATACTCAATTGGTTTCTTATAATTAATTACAATAGAAGTATTGTTTGCCGGTGGTTTAACAAATGTAATTCTACCAAAATACCTATCATAACCTTTTGAAATATCTTTTATATTTTCATATGTATATTCACTTTGTAATGCTAGTTCGCCAGCTACCGTAATTTCTACAGTATTTGTTCTTAAATCCATTGGAAATATTAAATCAAATACATATGAACTTCCTGTACCCGCAAATGTTTGTGATTCACTTAGTTTTGTAACAACAAATTTTCCAGTAATCCTATCAAATTTGATTGTTGTGTGCATGCCTCTGACTAGTCCGTCACCGAGCACAGCAATCAATTTAGCTTGCCTTCCACCTTCTGCAATAGATCCATTTACTTCAATGGTCGGCGGATTTAAATATCCTGTTCCCTGATTAATAACTTCTACAGATGCTATTTTTCCACCTTGTCCTAATCTAGCTATAGCTGTTGCGCCAGTACCTGTTTCCGTAGTTGACAAATCTTCCCCTACAAAATTAATTACAGGTGCTTGTGTGTATCCTGTGCCTGGATCGGATATTTCTATACGTTTAATTTTGTAAGCTAAATTATCGACCCAATTTTTGTTAGGATATGTTGTTAGGTCTGTATCTGTTCCTACTATAGCGTTATCTATTACTTTTACTGCTGGAGGAACAATTTGTTTCCTAGTATCATCCCATCTTGGAGGTAAATCAAAATCAGTTACTAAGTTCGCAGATACATTTAGTTGATTATAATCACTTATATATTCTCGTAACTTAGATTTAAAAGGTTTGACTTCTTTAAGATATTCTTCATAGCTAGGTAAATTATCGTTTTGAAATGTTATTTTTTTATTTAAATCTCCAACATTATGCCTTGCTTTAATAAAGCTAGTTTTAAACGCCCAGTCAACTAATCCTTGTTCTGCAAATACGTACTTAAGACTTGATAAAAATAAATTATTATATTCTACAGCTAGTTCATCTATGAATAGGTTGTCTCTCAATGATTGAAGTATTATTCTTGTTTCCTTTACAGGCTGCACATCGTATACCTTTATGTCATAACTTGCACTATCAAAGCCTGATCCTACTGCTGTGTTAAACAATGTTGGAAGAAATTTAATAGTTCCGTTTTCTCTTCCTATTGTTTTGTAATTTATTGTATAATCTATTGAATCAGCATTATCTATTTTTTCTAACAATAGCCAGCCGCCTGTACCAACGTTTGCAATTTTAATTACATCCCCAGTTGTATCGTCCAGTGATTCTAATTGATAACTTGATTCAATTAAATGATTAATTGTGGTAAATTCATTATATCCTACATCATACCAATCAATATATTCCCAGAAAAGAGATACATCAAATACTTGACTTCTTTTTCTTAACCAAAGGGTATTGTTTACATTTCTTTCATAAATTGACCATTTACCTGATAGTGTACTATCGCTTCTTACGAGGACAGCAAATCTTCTTACAGATAATGTTGTTAGTGTTGAATCGTAACCGCTACCTTGAGAATTGACTGTGACTGCTGTAACAGCACCAACATTATTAAGTGTTACTGTAATATCTGCAGGTGTTTCGTATCTTCCGTTAATTTCTACTGCTGGAACGACTTTATATCCTCTACCTGGATCAGTGATTGTTACCCTAACAATTTTTCCGTCAACAACTACCGGAGTTAAAACCGCTTGTTTTACTTTAGCTGTACCAACAAATTCTAAGTCTTGGAATGTATCTACAGCTAGATCGTATGTGTTACCAGCTGCTAAAGGTACTGCTTCTTTGGACAGCAATGGGGTAATTATTTTATCATCAACAATTAAGTTTTGTTTTAAAACAATATTTGCTCTATCTATAACTTGTTTTAGGGCTTCAGTTTTATTTAAAAACCAAGATTGTCTAGGATCATTTAATATTCCATATTTTTCCTTTGCAGATAAGTTAGGATCAGGTACTATTCTGCCTGCGTCATCATAACCAATTAAACTATCAAACCATTTTCTTTCTATATCAGCATTAGGTTTGCTAGTATCTAGACCCGCTGTGTATAGTTGGTATTGATTATGTATATTAATATCTTGATTTTCTATAGTCCAGTACTGAATACTTAATGCAACTTCCTTATCTTTCAACAAACCTTCACAGTTATGTAAAACAAAACTTGTAGGACTTATAAAGTTTAAAAATCTATATCCCATACCAGCAGGATCGTCTATATACCTTGCTACATTAAAGGCACTTAGTTTTCTGCCTTCTATAGAAGGAGCTGTAATCTTTCCTTTTACCCAATAAAAATATCTTGTACTAAAATTTTGTGCTATAGGATCGTATACTCTTTTTGTTGAATATACTGTATCATCATACTTTGTAGTTCCAGTAATGCCTTCTGTGACTCCTTCAGTTGTCGCAGAAATAGTATTCCACTCGGATGGTAATATATTACTTTCTGTCCATTCGTATACATCAATACTATTACCTGTAAATTGTGTATTCCAATTATTAACACTATAGATTGTATTGCCTTGATAAGCATTTAAAAATTTAGCTGTTGATAAATCCCACCATAATTCTCCTACCTGTTCTTCGCCCCATACTTCTGCCTTGTTAGTGTTAACACTAGCAGTACCTGTGGTATAAACAGCTGGATCATAATGTAATTTATAACTTAATTCTTGTTCTGCTATTCCAGGAATTTTTCCTTGTACAGGATCAATGTAGTCTATATAACTTATTAATTTATTTTCTTTTGTATTGTATAATAAAACTTTTTTAATCTTACTTACATCAACAGTATCTTTTGGTTTTGAATATTCATTCCAAATGTTATTTGTAGGTTCTTTTCTAAAGTCTATAATGGCTCCGTTTTCGCCTGCGGCTACTGTTTGTAAAGGTAATCCTACATATACGTGTCCGTTAGTTGCTAACATATTCATACCAAAATCTCTTACACTACTTGTAGCATCTATATTAGCTACAGATTGTGTTGAGTCTCTATAGTCATCATAAGAAAGTGTTTGTCCGTATACTAAATTATCATCTATATTTTCATATAAATGTACAACACCTGTATCTACAAACTTTTTAGCGAATGTAGTAAAATTATTATCCCATGTAGTCTGAGGTATGCCTGTAACACTATCAAATGTTGTCTTAGCAGAAGAATCTGCATTTTTTGCAGTAATTGCTAATATATTTCCGTCAAAAGATACTTTAATTCCAAATAATTCAACTGCTTCGTTTCCTCTAGTATATAATGTTTGCGATAATTCAAAAAATCCCGTAGTGGTATTTTTCTTCATAACAAATACTCTACCTTGATCAATTTCTATACGTGACGGATCTGTTTCATCACGCTGTGCTTCAGCAAAAGGTTCACCTATGGCAATCATATTACCATCACTGCTAATAGCAATATCAGCACCCCATAAAGTATTACCTGTTGACCATAAATCAAGATCGATTGCACTAAGTGGTGCAGGAAAACTGTCTGCTAATATACTTTGATGTCTTTGATAATTTCCATTTTTGTTTCTATATACTACTATTTGTCTTTTGCCTAAGGCATTATATCTAGCAAGACCTATTAAAACTTCTCCATCATCAGATACATCTATTCTACCAAAATTAAATAAACCACCTTGATCTAAAACTGTACTAGGATCAGCACTATCAAAAATTGGAACTATCTCTGTGTTGTTAGGCACATAACCTAAATAATCAAGAGGTTGTGTTTGTTGCGTCCAGTTTGCACCGTTGAAAATTCCTGGAGATAAATTAGTATTTGCTTTGAAAATTCCTTTGTCAAGGTATACAACATCATCTGTTTGATAGCTTACAAGATTACTAAACGTACCTTGAAATCTTTTATCCTTAGCTAATTCCCAATCCCATGTTGCTCCTAGCTCGTCTGTACCATGCTTAACAAAGTAAGTTCTGCCTGGTTGAAAAGTGCTATCATCAAGATCTTTTTTAAGATTTCTAAAATCTCTAAATCTAGTATAATCCTCACCAGCGTGTACAAATAATCTGTACAAATCGTTTTTCTTTGTAACCTTTATCTCAGATCCTAAGTAAAAATCTTCTTTTGCTTCTGGTACAATATAGCTTTGTAAAAATCCATATCTATTTGTTGAGCCTGTGCCAAATACAGAGTACATTCCTTGATTCTCGAAATCACTTGCAGTTGCACCACTTACTGCTGGAATACTATAAACATTAATCCAGTCATTATTGCCTGCACTAGGTAAGTTTGCAGCTACAGGTACTCCTGCAACTGTGTTTTCTTGATAAAACCAATATTCTGTATCTGTCATTGCAGAAGTTGATGGAACCTGAATGTTTGCTCCTGAATCAACTACAATTAATTTACCTATTCCTTCTGCGGATAATCCTAAAGATTTTCGTTGAATTTCTCCCATCACACGATCAACTTGATATATAGGACTTGGATCAGTAGGAGTTCCTAAAAATTTAATCTCTGCATTGTTTCCAAATAATGAACCATTGGAAAAATTACCTACAACATTTTTTACAAATATTGTTGCATTCAACGCATCTCTTTGATAAAATGTAATTTCAGCAGTAGCGCCTGTTGTTACATCTTCTACAGTATCTCCTATTCTTGGTTCAAAAGGCTCACCAAATAAATTAAATTTTGTAAATTGAAACTTAATATAGCCGTCCCATAAATCGTATACAGTAAGTTCTTTGTTTGTTTCTGCATAAGATAATCCTATATTAGATGGATTATTATCTATACCTGAGGAGTATCTAGCTAACGAAGGAACAAAAAATTTAAAAGTGTTTCCGTTAGATAATGTGTCTGTGATTGCTTTTGGTGCTCTAATTACATAAAAAGGACTTAGGAAAGGAGTAGTCGCTCCGCCTGCGCCTGGTAACCCTTGATAAGTAAGTGTCTCTATATAACTAGCTAAAGTATCTTCACTTTGTACTGTAGTAGTCTCAAAGTCTCTTGAATTATAATAATAATTAGATGGTGCTGAGCTATCAGTAATAGCTTCCTGATAAACTAGCCCCTTAGCTTGATCTGATGTAGTTGCAAAAATATTATAACCACCTGGAACTGTAATCATCACATAGCCACCATAATAACTGCTGACGTCTATAGATTCTGACGGTGCTGATGTAGTATATTCTCCTACGAAGTCGCCACTTGCAAGAAACAAACTATCAGTGGCATCAAAACTTCCTGTAATATTGTTTAAGTATAATCCTATACTGCCTCCAACTTCATATGAATAAGCAACTGTTCCCGAACCTGTTTGAGTCTGAACTTTATCTCCTGCTACAGGTTGGTTAGTAAAGGCATTTATGTTAAGTATTAGATCTACTTTCATTTGCACCTGATGAGTGCTACTAAAGAAAGATGAACTTAACTCTGGCATACCGCCACCTGGGAATGGTATCTTTGATGTGTATGTTGTTTGCTCTTGATTTGCAATAGTTTTACTATTCCACTTTAGTTTTATTTGATCATTTATATCCAAACCAGCATACATTAACTTTGGAAGTTTTACCAAGACGTGATCAACATTGATTCCTGTGAAAGGATATTTTCCTGTTAAAATCACATCTATCTGTTCTGAAGATTGTGTAGTGTTTCCTACAGATTCAATTTGTTGCACAACACTTCCGAAACTTGTAAACTGTATACTTACGGATTGCGGTACTATCGATGTAGTAGCTTTCCAGAGTTTATTGTTGTAATTTACAATATCATCTAAAATATATGACGTACTGGCGTTGTAATCTTGTTTATATTTGGTTTTTACATTACTTGCATTAGGAGAGCCTACTACTAAATATTTGCCGTCTTGGCTAATTGATATTGCACTACCAAACTTTTGAAGTTTAGGAGGTTTCTCTAATAAGGTAAATTTTGTTACATCAAAATTTACACCGCCTATATGTGTCTCCGCAACTGTGTAAAATTTATTATTTGCCTTTACTAATTCTCCTATAGTATAAGTGACTCCTGTATAAAACTGTTTAAAACTAAATGCAGTATCTGTAGGAGCAGTAATAACTTGAGACAAAACAAAATTTGCACTAGCTGAACCTCTAGTGTAGATGTAAACTTGCCCATCGTCCTCGTCTGGTGAACCAACAGCTAAAACTGTGTTAGATTTATTAGCAGTGATAGATGTTGCAAATGTCTCATTAGGTATACTTTCACCACTGCTTATATCTTGTAATTTTTGAAATGCTTGTGTAGCTTCATATACTGTCCAATTATCTCCGTCAGCTTTATCAACCCAAAATTTAGATTTTGTGGAAGCTAATTTTTGTGCTAACTCATTTAATTTAGTTAAACTATCTGTTCTTACAGAAACAAGTTTGCTTAACCTACCTTTACAATCTTCAACGTCATCAACTTTATCAGGACTTTCAAACGTAATTTTTTCTAAGCTGACAGATTTGACTTTAAAGAAAGATCCTATAGCTGCTTTAGTCGTACTAGCATTCGCAAAAGTACTATCTGCTTGATCAAGTGTGGTACTGATTAAGTCATATACTCCGAATATATCTCCTGGTTGTATATTTGCAGGTGTAGAAGTTAATGATACAGTAAATTCTGTATCTCCACCAGTAACTTTTTCTACAATAAAATCAGTAGTGTCATGCCTGTATATATTCCAAGTAAGTTTATCATTGCCGACCCAAATTAAATCACCTTGATTACAATTTGAGAAATCTATATTTAAAATTGAATCAAAATCTTTTACAATAAATTTTACATCTTCTTGATTAACATAACCGCTATCTTTAACAAACCCTTGTTCAGGTGCTACATATTTCTTTGGAAAGGGTGAGTGACTGTAATTTTTTGGTTTAAGATATGTTTCATAAGGTTGGATTCTATATACCAAGTCGGTTTCTTCACCAGTAATACTTTTTACTAATTCTATAGGCTGAGGCGAAAGTCTAAATTTGTTTTCGTCTAATTTATATTCTACTTCATCAAAACCTGTGGCAGATCCATATTGTCCACGTTTTATTGCCCATTCTTCATAAAATTCTAAGCTATCTTTGTCTGCACTTCCTAATACATCAAATAATTTTGTTAATGCGTTTTTTGTTCCTTTATCTTGAATAAATCCTTGGTAAAATTTATACTGTGACACATCATCATTAATGATATTTTCCAGGTATTTTCTTTTTTGATAACCAATAAGATGCTGTGCTAATCTCTGTTGCTCACTATCAAAATTGTCACTATCCAAGTCGTAAAAATCTGCAAACTGATTTGTCTTATACTCGAAATTTGGACTTAATCCAGATTCTGGTTTATAATCTAGGCGTGTCCAGTTTTTATCTACAAATGATTGTGTTCCAGGAACTTTGCTATTTGCATTATAATAAAATTCTTTATATTTTACTATGTCTCCTATAAAGTAATCTTTATTAGGTTGCCAATCTTCTATATAGGCTTCATCATATACAAAACCTTCTATGTTTAAACTACCATCCCAATTAGTAGTTCTATACCCTAATACTTTAATTCTTTCTTGTCTATATCCAGGCTCTGGATCATATATTGTATCATTAAATACTGTCTTGTTATCTAATAACACAACATGCTCTTTTTGCACTAATGGAAGTTTGATTGCAAAAATTCCGTCAGCAGTATTTTTTGGCCTTAAAATAAATTCATTTGGATTCTGCCTATCAACCTGCACAAAATCATTTGTTAATTTCCGACCATCTACTTTCAATAATGTATATCCAAAAAATCCTTCAAAGATATTATCGACTACACTATAATTACTTCTAAATTTTAGTTGATTTGCTGCTGGACTTAAACTTATTAGCGTGCCTGCAGACCAATTATGTAAAGTCCAAAATGCGAATTCTTTAGTAGCTGTTTCCCAGTCATCTACTACACTTGCAGATTTTCTAAAATTATCAAATACAAAACCTAATGATTCTAAATACTTTCCATAGCCTTGAATAAAATCACAAACATCTTGAATACTTGATAAAATAGTTCCATAAGGTAATTCTAAAGGAGCAAAAGACGCAAACTCCCGGCGTAAAATAATTTCACGGCCGCCCTGCACTGGTAATTTTGTCAATGATGCAAAATTAGAATCATCAAATGTATCTCCAGCTATGTGCTGTGTAGTTACTCTATAAAATTTTCCTGCGTTTTCTACAATGCTACCTACAGTATAAGTTCGCCCTCCTTCAAATTCTGAGTATGGTTCAGATGTTCCTCCAACAGTAATTACTGGATCTCTATCTCTTTCAAAATGAGGGAAATATTTAAAGGCAGTTGTATAATTGTCATACCCTTTAATTTTATATCCATTAGGTCTTTTTTCTATAATTAATCCGCTATATGATATAGTTTGTACTGGAGAACTTTTATTAAGAAAGATATTATAGTTTTCATCTGGTACAAAAACATTACCTTCATTAAGAGGTGTTCTACTATCTAAAATTAATTTAAACTTATTTTTATCAGTATATCCGCCTACTTTAAATCCAATTTGATTTGTAATATTTTTAATATTATTTTTATACTCTGTATATGATAATACTACACTACTTGCCATATATCCTGCAATGTAATTAATCAGCCCCGAAGTATAAGTTTGTGTTGTATCTAAGTGTGTGTTTGGAAAAATTAAATTAGATAACCTTATCTGATTATTTTGTGTTTTGTAAACAATTTGATTAGTTAAATTTTTTACTTGGTTTGCTCTATCGAATCCTGTAGCCAAAACTTTAGATGGCTGGCTGAGTGTCCAAGCCGTAATTAAACTAAAAGGATATTCACTGCTTCTTCGCCATGCAGTTTCTACAGGCGCTTCATGACCAAATTTAAAGGACTGTCCTAGTCTTGCGGAATCGAAACTTTGTACATATCCTGAATCGTTTGGACTAATAAGATTACCATTTTCATCTACAGGAATATGATCTAATAAATTTGTCCTTTTGTATTTGTTTAAAATTTTAATTTTTTTATTAGGCTCTCTGACTACTCCGTTTTGTATATCTGTCCATAACACTAAATTATCTTTTGTATAAGGTGCAGGACCATACTGTGTTTCCCACCAAGTAGGTTTTATTGAAAAGCCAAGCATTTCCCAAGGATGAGTATGTGGTCTATCTGTATCATATGCATCTCTATATACACCTCTCCAGAAACCTGGCATAAGTGTGCCGCTAGGCGATGCTGCACTTTCATAATTAAAAGTAAATGTATTTGTTCTGTTATAAAAATCGTGTAATGTATAATCTTTATCTACTAAGTTAGTCCATTGAATGAAGTCTGACAACATTGGACTATCTACAGCTGATTTATCAAAATCGGTTTTTCTATATTCGCCTCCTTGAAAGTCATGTATATCAAATAAATTTGTATCGTATTTTACTTTAAGATTATTAAAAATTCTTAATTCTAATTCTAAAAGTAAGGTATCTCTATAATCTTTATATGCAACAGTTTTACTACCATCATGACCTTGGATTACTGGTGTGCCTTCTATCCATTCATCAATATTTTGTTCAGGTTCAGTAGTGCCGTGGTTAGAACTTGTGTTAGGCATATAAAACGTTCTGTTTAATCCAACAAAAGTATGTCTATGAGCTGCTCCTGCTCCACCTTGCTCTATATCTTTGGCAACAGCTTCAGATTGTGTAGCATATAATGGCCAAAACCAACCTAATTTTCCTGCACCCATTTGATTAGCGCCAGCTACCCCATAAAATTTATATGCGCCAGAAGGAGATACCGGAGCATTTATTTGCACCGTATTATCTATGTATACCTCTGGTTCATAACTTGGATACAGACCAAGTTTTGTAGGAGTAGGAGGCACGTAACTTCCGTTTGTAGTTTCATATTCGTATATGTCTAACAAATCACCACCTGTTTTAGGTGCAGTTACTCTACAAAAGCCTTCGCTGTTAAACGTGTAATCTCTGTTATGAACTAATTGTTTGCTATTAAGGTATACTTGAACTGAATCTCTACTTACTGTATCTAATGTAAATGTTTTAGAAAGTAAAAAATATTCCTCTGTGTTGTCATCTATTTGATGTGTTGTTTTTGTGAAAGATCCTTGAGGCACCATATCTGAAAAGTAAAATGGCATTGAATTAATTTTATCCTTATTCAAATCTGCCATAATCCTATCTACATGTTCTTTTACTGGACCTTCCCAACCTAAATCGTGTGCTACCTGTAAAAATGATCTTTTAAATTTGCTATATTCTCTTCTTGCAAATCTCATGGAAGATATTAAGTTAGACTCTTTATCTAACATACTATACATTGCTAAGTTTAGCGGAGAACTATGTTTTACAAATCTGTTACCGTATTTTGTTACGTCTCCTAAATCTCTTAAATTACTTTTGCCAGGAAATTTTCCAGAAAAATCAGATAGGTCTTCAACAATACTTGATACATGGTTATTAACTTCTCCTACTGTAAATTCATTTAAATTATTATTAAGTGGATTTCTTTCTAAGTTACTTGGAAAGTCATAATAACCGTTGTCATTTTTTTGTGCTGATGATGTGGTTTTTAAAACCACCTTATCTCCTACAGTAAGTCCTGTCTGACTTGTCCAAGCTGGAGATAAAAATTTAACTGTTTTAAGATTATTAGGAGATGTGCCTATTTCATAATCTACATCTTTCAATTTTAATTCATTATTTAAAAATACAGTTAAACTTAAATCAGCTAAAGCGGCACTATCTTCATAAACATCTATGTCAAATATAGATGTAGAATTATCAAATACATATTGTCTTATTACAGGTTGCTTACTATCTGTAGGAGCCTTTTGCCAAGCGTTTAAATTAGTGTAACTTGCGATTGCAGAATATTTTTGTAAAAATCCTATATCAGTATTTTTGTAATATAATTGACTACCTATTAAATACTCAAAAAATTCTGTAAGTAGATCAAATTTAAACGTTATGTCTCCAACATTTGTGATAGTCCTATAAGATAAAATCACGCCAACTTCATTATCAGCAGTACCTATAGTTCCTTCTTTATAACTAAAAATTTTGTTACCTTTGAATGATGAAGAATTATATACGGTGGTATCGCTAAAACTTTTATTATTTTCATCAAATAAATCAAATAAAGGTGGCTGGTTTACCTTAGTCTTAGTTTGAGCTTGCTTCCATGTAGTACCGTTATAATAATACATCAATCCTTTATATGTATTGCCTTGGCTTACTAATACTACTTCATTGGTAATTGGTTTAGAGTCTGCTACTTCAATCAAAGAAATTTGTTTAATATTTTGATCTATTTCTATTTCTGGTCCATCAAATTTAAAAAATTTCACTTCAAAAATTCTACCGTTGACTAAGGGATCTGGATCTGCTGTAAAAAGTATTCTCATACCATCTATAAGATCTACTCCGTCAATATTATATCCTGTGCTACCTTCTATAGTAGAGAATACATCTTGTGTATGGGTATCTAAAAGATTTACATTAGTTTTAGTTTGTGTTCCAAAGTCAAATAATTTAAGTCCTTTGTTAAATTCAATAATTGGCCTTTTAGCTCTAGCTGATTCATCTACGCTTACAGGTTGTCCATTTAAAGAGGCACTTTGTTCAATTACTGATTTATGAAACCATCTATTATATCTACTCCATAAGTTTCCATCATTAGCAGATCTGTTTATTAACATGTAATCTCTAACTGTAGGATAACCAATAGCGGTATCAAAAGGTTGTCTATCAAAACCTTGTTGATCAAAATTAACGGATACATCGTTAACAAATGCACTAGGAACAGTTAATTCATTTTGATTTATTAAAACAATTTTATCGCCAACTCCTTCAACAAAATATTCACCAGTAGCATATTTTTCAGGAGTAACTTCCCCGATAAATTTTATTTTCATTCCGTTTGATAAATCAAAACCTGCTCCTGTTGTATAAGTTTTTTTACCTAATACTTCTGCGTCAATATCTATAGCTGAAGATTCTTCAATATTAGCAACTTTGATCAAACCTGCTGCTTCTATATCATTATCTGCTACATAATATAAAATATCAGGAGTAGTATCAGTTGGAGTAAAAGTAATTACACCTTCTTCTGTACCTTGATTATCAATATTACTTGTGGTATTTGTAAGTAAAAAAGTATCATCTAATGATCTTTTAGTTCTAATAGTAAAAGGTAATCCTGGTGTGTTGATATCAAACTTATATGTAATTCCCCTAAATAATTTAATAGTCGGATTTTGTGTAAGACCATCAGGTGAAAACACATAACCAAAATTATCTAAGTTATCTGCTAGTGTAACAGTATAAGTGCTGACTACTTCAGTGGTTTGTCCTCTTACATCTATTGTTTGTGGTCCGCTAGGTAACCAATAATATTCTCTAAAGTTTATAAATTTATCCCAATCAATGTGGGGATTCCAACTGTAATACTCTTGTTTATTTGTGACACTATGATCTTTAACCTTACTATTGTAACTTACAAGCTGATTCATATAATCATTATAATCTTTGTAAAATTTTACGCTACCTAAATTATCTTTAATTACTGTAGCAGGTTCAAACTGGTAATTCTCTCTGCTGTCTGAGAAATCTCCAATATAGTTGTCATCTTTGTTAAATGAAGCCGCAGTCTCACGGCCATAATATCCATTAAGTTTTTCTACTGTTCCAGGCTGTATTAATTGATCTATTGTGCTTGATAGAAATTTGCTGTTAGGTACTGTTCTAAAATATTTAGGTAGATGTTGTTCTGATTTTCTTTTAGCGTTTGGATCAGCGTTGCCATCTTTTTGATGATTATCGTAAGCCATTAGTAACCTCCGCTACTACTTGAACCTGAGCTACCTGATGAACTACTTGATGAACTACTTGATGAACTGCTTGATGAACTGCTTGAACTACTTGTGCCATAATTACTACCTGTTGCTCCTGTTGAACCAGTTGCAGTACTAGAACTACTAGAACCAGTTGATGTAGTAGTTGCTCCTGTTGTTGTTTGTGCTGTTGTTGTAGAGCTTTGTATACCTGCACTTACTCTTGTGCTTGATGTGACAACAGTACCATCAGCTCGTAGTCTTGTTGCTGTGACTGCATCAATAACATCTATATTATCAACTGTGGCACCACTTATAAAAATTTCATCACTTTCTGCTTTAATTTCATATAAACTACCAAACACTTGAGATGATTGATTAGGCACTATAATAAAAGTAACTAAGTCTGGTGTCATTTGAGACATAACGTAATTTGCCATTTCTGAGAAGAAAAACTTATCTCCAAAATCCCAATTTTCGAGTGCAAAGTATTCGTTAACGGCAGCAATAATTCTTGATTTAATATCGTTATCATTTAATACTAGATCTGGGTTTTTTACTACTTTAAATGTTGCTTGCAAATCTGCCTCCGCTTTACTTCCAAAAAGTACTTTATACTTAACTGGATGATAAATTATTTCATCAGATAATGATTTAATTTTTGCTAATTCAGCATTATAAGAAAGAGCTAAAGCATCTGAACTAGGTGGTAAAGGCAATGTACCTGCATCATTTAAATAAAGCCTATAATCCGTATCATAACTTTTAGTTAAAATATATGTGTCAATAATATTACTTGCACTAGGATCTATTCTCGAACTATCATCTGCTCCATGTATATAATGAAAGGTAATATCGTCTCTACCAACTCTTGCTCTATAATTTGTAGTCTGGACTAAAATTCCTATGCTACTATCATAAATTTTAAATATATTAGGAGTTGCAAAATAAAATAACTGTCCATTTGTATATGTGCTTAAAGGATTAAGTGACCCTTCAGTGCTTAGAACAATAACATTTAACGATGTAGCAGAAATATAATTAAAATCTTCTACTCCGTCTGTGGTAGTAATTTTTTCCTGGAAAATATATTTTGTAAGAGGATTTGTTGTTTCATCAACAATAGTATCAAAAATATTAGGGTCGTCAACTACGCCATCGTCATCGCTATCAAAAAAGGTAATTTCTATTTTTTTACTATCAACATATCCTTCAGCATCTCTGTATTCTTCTGTTAATTCCCAATCGTAGTTAACAGTAAATGGTGAAGCACTATCTGGTTGTGTATTAATATTTAAAACACTTATTTTATCCTTAACAATTTTACCGGTTAAATTATTGTAAATTTTATCTGTTTTATCAAAATAAAATCTCATCTCTTGATTACTTTCAAAAATATATCTCATAGCACGATTTTTAATAGTATATGTTTCGCCATTAGTTTCAAATAGCAACAACCAACTGCTATCTAGTTGTTGATTAGAAATATCTCCTGTCTTACCTGTACTAAAAGGAGAATTTATATTTAAATTGTTTTCAGTGACTATTCTCCAAGATTGTGAATCCGTACTATATCTCAGACCAAAAGTTTTATATGCAAATACTTGATCAATTAATTGTGTTGCTACGTCTGTTTCCAATGAACCTGCTAGTCCTGGAATAATTTCTGATAATCTTGAACCGTTAGGAATAATATCATTTAAAGATACAGGACCCTGTCCTGTAGTTGCAACAATAGTACCATCACCTGTCACTGCGGCAATTTTTACCCATTTATAATCTACTACACCTTTTTTCCCTTGATATCCTGTGGTGCTAACAAGATCTGTATTCAAAAAACTTTGCCCGGTTGGGGGTAAAAATTTAATTAATGACCCAGGTACTAACAATTTCAACAAAGATGAAGTAAATGCACCTAACTGAGATGTTACACCTGCTGAATTTTTAAAATACCCTGTGCTTAAATTAGTTGTCTTTGTAGATTGCACCCAAGTAACACCAAGATCAATTGTTGAAATTTTAGGAAAATTATCATAGTAATAATTTCTTAATTTTTTATCCCGTAAAATAGGTTGTATCGTATTAATTATTGCTCCTTCAACATCAGTTTTTGTAACAAAACTAAATGATGTTTTAGGATCTAAATTTTCCTTAAACAAAACTCCGTCTGTACCGTATAAATTTGTTTTACTGTATTTGCCTGTAGCATCTATTAAATCAAAGTAACGTGAAATTCCACTAGACGTTCTATTAATAGATTTTACTTTTATTATTTCTTGACTTATTCCTAATGGTGCAATTTGATAATCTTCACCTGTGACCATTCTATTTTGTGTATAATATGTTGAAGGAGCATTTTGTTTTATACTTGCGTTAGACTCACTTTCTGTAGAATTATCAATGGTGTATTTTAATTCGTAAGTCAAGGTTAATGTTTCAACTTTGTCTGTCTTGGAAAGATAAGGAATAGAGACAGTAATACCCCTCATATCATCTGGAGTAATTATAACTCTTTCATTTTTACTGACTCTGTAAAAAACTCTAAAACTTCCTTTTGGTAGATTTCCAAAAACGCCGTCTGAGAACATTAAACTAATTCTATCATCTACCCTTGTTAAAACAGCGTAAATATTGTTAATACTTTTTGATAAACTATTGTACACAACATTGTTGCCTTCAACAGAATCTACCTTTGTCCATAATTCTTGTTCTGATCCAAATGAGTCTAATTTGTATAACCATACATCAGTATTATTAACATTTGTAGCATCTATTGATACAACTTGATTAGTGCTAGGTGTAGTAATATTAAAAACACCTTCGTCTATCGCTCCTTCTCTGAAATGACTGAAGAATCCTGTGTTTGAACTTGCACTACCTCTCCCATCATCTCTATATAAGAATGCAAAATTATTTCCTGGAAATGGTGCTTCTTCTTGTATTACTTGATCATTAATATCTGTTGATACTATTTCAAATCTTGCACTTCTGCCGTCTATGTTTTTTGAAAAACTATACACAGGTACTTCTGTATTTGTGCTTAACATGCGATACTGTTCAGTTGGGATTCCGCTAGAAATATCTTTTTTAATAGGACGACCAAATTTTGCATTTACTGGTAAGGTAGAATTAAGTACTTTTACAAACTGTTCATACCAATCAGGGTTTGTTGGATCATTCCAAACAATGGTTTGATTTGCTAAATTAACATTATTAGAATCTAGTATTTCTTCTGTAGTGCTTACACTTTCAACTTTTACTAAACCGTTAGCTGCTTGATTCCTTTTAGGATTGTATGACAGCAAACGTGCCAAACGTAAAACACTTTCTCTACGCTCAGCTAATTCTAAGTAATTTTCTCGTGCGTTAAGATCAATTCTAAATGAGATATTTTGTCCCATATAAGCAATGAGATCTATAAGTGCTAGATATTCACTTGATTCAATATAATCGTTGAAATCTTCAGGATAGTTTTCCCTAAGATAGTTTATCATAGTCCGACGTAAATTGTCAAAGTCATAGCTTTGAAAATCAGCATTTCTAAAAGATTGGTATATGCGTCTCCAATCTTCTGCTAATAATAATCTATTCTGTCTATCTGTTGCCGGCATATGTAATATTCCTTGTTACACTATTTATTGTATATAGTAAAGTACGCATATAATTAGGACTTCAAAAAGCCTGCATCTTCGTCGAATCTCATTCTTAAAGTTTCTGATATATTAAACGGAAGATAAGTGATAGTGCATTCTATTTGTATTCCTTGTTCGTATTGATCAATAACTATTTTGTCTACATTTGTTCTTGGATCGCTGTTTACAATTTTTGTTACATTTTGCGTAATTGCATCTTTGAGTGTTTCAGTTAATGGTTCAAATAAAGCGTCCCAAATTATTGTACCAAATTCAGGATTACTTAATTTTTCACCTTGGCGTATATGAAAATGATTAATTAAATCTTGTTTTATTAATGAGATATCGTATAGACTTACAGTATTATTATCAGAATTTACTGTACTCATGCCTCTATATGTAGTTTTTGTGTTTACAGATTGCTCAGATTTGTTGCCTGGTACTGTAATTTCTGCATAAATTTTTTTCTCTCTTGAACTCATAACGTATTTACCTTGCTTTAATCACCAACAAAAACATCAGGTGAACCTCCGGCTGTTTCTGGATTACAATGTGGTGGTATAGGACATATGCTATCGGGGTTTGCTTGATCTGGTGTGTGATTAACTACAAGTAAGTTATTAATGTAAACATTCTTAGAGCCAGCTATTAACCCTCCACCTCCGTGTGTGTTTGGATCACCATG
>TARA_B100001057_G_scaffold192201_1_pt1 | contig 24157 bp, 20 predicted proteins | sample TARA_B100001057 | Tara Oceans TARA_B100001057 (sample SAMEA2621839) | marine metagenome | biome: marine biome (ENVO:00000447); feature: surface water layer (ENVO:00002042); material: "saline water (ENVO:00002010), including plankton (ENVO:xxxxxxxx)" | depth 5 m
AAACAAAAAATGCAACAACTTACATTAATTGAAGCAAATGAGTTTTATGTTTTTTCATATTTAGACCAACCTGCGGTTGCTAGAAAAAAAATAGAACCTACAAGATCTTCCATTTGCATACTTGGTACAATATTTGGATTTATGCTTGGAGTGCTTATTGCCCTTATTCGTGGCTATTTCAAAGAAGATTAAAGTAATTAACATTTTATGAATTCTAAGGTTACAGCATTAATACCAACCTATCGTCGTCCAAAACTTTTGCGAAGAGCAATGTTAAGTGTATTAGGGCAAAGTTATAGTAATCTTCAACTTTCTATTTTCGACAATGCTTCTGGAAAAGATACGAGAGATGTTGTAAACAGCTTAGCTAAAAATGATGATAGGATTAAATACCATTGTCATCCAAATAATATTGGTGACATAGCAAATCAAAATTTCTCGTTTAAAAGCGTTGATACACCTTATTTTTCAATATTAGGTGATGATGATTTTTTAACAAAGGACTTTTATAAGGATGCAGTTGAAGTATTAGATAATAATCCTGAAATAATGTTTGTTATTTTAAATATTTTTAGAGTGGACGAAAACTCAAATCTAATAGAATATAAGGAATCTACAAATAAGCTTACTTTTTATAGTGGAAGGGAGGGATTTGATGCGATGCATTCTGGAAAAATTCCACGAACATGGACAAGCATGGTATTTAGGAAAGAGGTTACAAAGATTTATGACGAAATGGATAATAAAAATGATGTTGGAGACGATATGAGATTTTTATTTCGTTTAGCCTCTAGATATAATTTTGCTTATCTATCTAAAACAGGAGCTTTTTTTACTGTACACTCTGAGTCTGCAAGCGCATTGATAAAATCAGTTGATTTAGTTCACCAAGGCGTCCAAATTTCAAGATATACAGAAATATTTTTTGATGAAAAAGTATCACAAGAAGTTCGTGATAGAACAATATTCTATATAAAAAGACTTTTATCACACAAACCAAACTTAATTGAATCTATTAAAAAAATAATTCAAAACTTCATTATTTTTTCAGAGTTTGGCAATAAAAAAATTGAAGAAAACATAAAAGATCATAAATATGCTGGCTATAAAAAGACCTCTTTGTTTTTATATTGGATTCATAATAGTAAGATCCTTAAAATTTTTATCAGACTACTTTTAGGAAGATTATATAAAAATATTATTTCAAAAAAGCAATCAAAAATGATGTTATTACAAAAAGGAATCTATAAAAAACATTTCGATTATGTAAAAGAAAATTAATTTATTATTCATTGTAATAAATTAGATTATTAACTTATTAACTATAGAGTAGAGAAATGAAAGTATTATTATTAGCAGGTGGTTACGGCACTAGACTAAGTGAAGAGACAGATATAAAACCAAAGCCGATGATAGAAATAGGTGGGCAACCTATTTTATGGCACATCATGAAAATGTATTCTCATTTTGGATTTAATGATTTTGTAATTCTTCTAGGTTACAAAGGTTATTTCATTAAAGAGTATTTTGCTAACTACTACTTACATCAAAGTGATATTACTTTTGATATGTCAGACGGAAATATGGAAGTTCATAATAATTCAAGCGAGCCATGGAAGGTGACTCTTCTTGACACAGGTTTAAATAGCATGACAGGTGGAAGAGTAAAGCGTGCACAAGAATTTATTAAAAATGAAACCTTTTTGCTTACTTACGGTGATGGAGTTTGTGACGTAAATATTAAAAAATTGACAGAATTTCATAAAGCAAATAAATCTAAAGTTACCATGACAGCAATACAACCTGCGGGAAGATTTGGCGCTTTGGATATAAATTCAAATTTAGTTAATGAGTTTGTAGAGAAGCCTGCTGGTGATGGTAACTGGGTTAATGGTGGTTTTATGGTTTGCGAGCCAGAAGTTCTAGATTTAATTGAGTCTGATTCAACGGTATTTGAAAAAGAACCTCTTCAAATACTTGCAAAAGAAGGTAATTTAAGTGCATTTAAACATGATGGTTTTTGGCAGTGCATGGATACATTGCGAGATAAGACTGCGCTAAATAAACTCTGGGATGAAAATCAAGCTCCTTGGAAGATCTGGTAATGGAAAATTTGTTCAATCGCATCTACAAGGATAGAATTGTGTTGGTAACTGGACATACAGGATTTAAAGGCTCTTGGCTTGTTTATTGGTTAGCTCAAATGGGCGCAAAAGTAATTGGGTATTCTTTGGAAGCTCCTACAAATCCAAATCACATCGAGCTTCTCAAGCTCAGTGTAGATTCAATAATAGGCGACATAAGAGATCAAGAAAAGCTGAATAAAACTATTGAAAATTATAAGCCAGATATAGTTTTTCATCTTGCAGCACAGCCACTTGTTCGTGATTCATATACTGACCCAGTAAATACATATGAAACAAATGTAATAGGCACGCTTAAAGTTTTTGAAGCATGTAAAAAACATAATGTAAAAGCTATAGTTAATATTACAAGCGATAAAGCATACGAAAATAAGGAGTGGGAAAGAGGTTATAAAGAAAATGATTCGTTAGGTGGGTATGACCCATATAGCTCTTCGAAAGGTTGCGCTGATTTATTAGCCAATTCTTATAGAAATTCATTCTTCAATCCTGCTGAGTACAAAAAGTCACATAATACATTATTAGCATCATGTAGGGCTGGAAACGTTATTGGTGGAGGAGACTGGGCAAAAGATAGACTTATTAGCGATATAATGGTCGCAGCTTCACAAGGAAAAAAAGTTAGTATAAGAAATCCACATGCCACAAGACCTTGGCAACATGTGCTTGAACCACTTAGTGGATATCTTCAAATTGGACAAAAGCTTTTACAAGAAAAAGTAGAGTATGGTGATGCATGGAACTTTGGACCATCTGACGAGGGAAGCACTACTGTTGAAGAAGTCGTTAAGAATGTTAAAGATCATTGGAATAATTTTGAATATGAATTTAATAAAGAACTCAACCAACCTCATGAAGCAAGATTGCTTAAACTCGATTGCGCTAAAGCAAATAAACTTTTGAGTTGGCATATGGTATGGGATAACAAAAAAACTTTTGAAAAAACTGTAATGTGGTATAAATCTTTTTATGAGAAACAAAAAGTGTTAACAAATTTTCATTTACAAGACTATATTGGAGATGCACATTCAAAAGGCCTTTCTTGGACATCCAATTAATTATAGATAATATTTATTTCAATGTTTCAATCTAAAAAATGTGAAAATTTTGATGACTTAAGAGTTATCTCACGAGATACGCACATAGATTCAAGAGGCGAGTTTTATAAAATTTTTAATTTAGATGATTTAAAAAAATTCGGTTGGAATGACTCAGTTAAGCAAATTAATTTTAGTCAGAGTTTTAAAAAAGGAACTGTAAGAGGAATGCATATGCAATTTTCAAAATATGCTGAATACAAGTTAGTAACATGTATTAAAGGATCTATTTTTGACGTTGCAATTGATTTAAGGAAGGAAAAAAAGACATACCTTAAGTTCTTTTCAATTCAACTAGATCACGTTAACAAATTGTCATTAATGATTCCTCCTGGCTTCGCTCACGGTTTTCAAGTTTTAGAAGAGGGCTCACAAATAATATACACACACTCAAATGAGTATAGTAGCGAGTTCGAAGGCGGAATTAGTCCACTAGATACTGATATCAAGGTTCCTTGGCCTTTACCAGTAATTGGCTTATCTGAAAGAGATAAAAAATTGCCATTATCGAAAGATTTTATAAAAAATAATTCATCATGAAAATTCTTCATAATAAAAACATATGTTGCAGGCACTGCAATTATGAAACTAAATTTAAATTTGTTGATTTAGGTAATTCACCTCCTTCAAATGAGTATTTAACTGAAAAATGTCTGGATATGCCTGAGATTTATTATCCTTTGCAGGTTTTTGTATGCAGTAACTGTTGGTTAGTGCAAACTAAAGATTTTTCTTCTGGCTCTGAACTTTTCAAAGAAGATTATGCATATCTTTCAAGCACATCCTCTTCATGGCTTGAACACTGTAAAAAATATGTAAAAGAAATAGTGAATACTTTGAATCTAAACTCATCAAGTTTTGTAGTTGAGCTAGCATCAAATGATGGTTATTTACTTAACTATTTCAAAGACTGTAAAGTACCATGCTTAGGAATAGAACCTACAGAAGGCACTGCAAAAATTGCACAAAGAAATGGAATTGAAACTTTGATAAAGTTTTTTGGATACGAGACTGCAAAAAACGTAAAAAAATCTCACAATAAGGCAGATCTTATCATTGGAAATAATGTATATGCTCATGTTCCAGATATCAATGATTTTACAAAAGGAATTAAAACTCTTCTTAAAGATAATGGAACGGTTACTCTTGAATTTCCAAGCTTATTATCTCTAATAAATCAAAATCAATTCGACACAATTTATCATGAACATTTTTCATATTTGTCATTAACAAGCGTTCAGAATATTTTTAAAACTCATGGTCTTAAAGTTTGGAAAATTGAAAATCTTACAACTCATGGAGGGAGTCTCAGGGTTTATGGTTGTCATGAAGAGGCTTCAATCGGGATAGATAATTCTGTTCAAGATCAATTGAATAAAGAAATGGATTCAGGACTACAAAAAATTGATTCGTATGAAAACTTTCAACAATCATGTGAAAAAATAAAAATATCTTTTTTAGAATTTTTATTAGAGGCAAAAAAAGCAAATAAAAAAGTAATTGGATATGGTGCAGCAGCAAAAGGAAGTACGCTTCTAAATTATTCAGGAGTAAAAGATGACTTAATTGAATATGTTTGTGATGGTGCTGAATTCAAACAAAATAAATATATGCCAGGAAGTCATATACCAATTAAACACCCATCCGCTCTTCAGGATGATAACCCAGACTATATTGTAATTTTCCCATGGAATATTGCAGATGAGATATCTAGCCTTTTAAAAGATAAAACTAACGAAGGCACGAAATTAGTTACATTTATTCCAGAGTTAAAAATATGGTAGAAAATAAGATCTTATATACGAAACCTTCTATTACTGATTTAGAAACAGAATATGCTGCTGACGCAGCAAAAAATGGATGGGGCGATGACTGCTATAAATATATCGATCAATTTGAAAGTTTATTTAAGAATCACCTTGGAGTTAAGCATGCAATTGCAACTTCAAGTTGTACTGGAGCAATTCACATCGGCCTATCATCACTAGGTATTGGTTATGGAGATGAAGTTATTGTGGCAGATATTAACTGGATAGCATCTGTGTCACCAATTGTGCATGTTGGAGCTAAGCCAATTTTCGTAGATGTTGATATTAATTCTTGGTGTATAGATACAAATAAAATAAGAGAAGCTATAACCCCAAACACCAAAGCAATAATGGCTGTTCACCTTTATGGAAATATTTGTAATATGGATGAACTTTTAGCAATATCTAAAGAATACGATATTCCGATTATTGAAGACTCTGCTGAAGCTATTGGTTCTGAGTGGAATTTAAAAAAAGCAGGTTCTATGGGCATATATGGAACCTTTTCTTTTCACGGAACTAAAACCATCTGCACTGGTGAAGGTGGAATGTTTGTTACAAATGATGACAAAATATATGAAAAATCTCTGACTTTAAGCAATCATGGTAGATCAAGAAATCAAAAAAAACAGTTTTGGCCTGATATGATTGGTTTTAAATATAAGATGTCTAATATTCAAGCAGCGATTGGTTGCGCTCAACTTGAAAGAATAGATGAACTAATTTCAAAAAAAAGAAAAATATTTTATTTTTATAAAGAGAATTTAGAAGGATTGCCTTTTTCATTTAACCCTGAACCTGAAAATACCAAAAATGGATATTGGATGCCTACAATAATTGTTAACGAAGATGTTAAATTTAATAGAGAGGATGTACTTATGAAATTTAAGCAAGAAAATATTGATGCTAGGGTATTTTTCTGGCCTTTAAGTTCATTGCCTATGTTTGAGTCTAAAAGAGAAAATTTCAATAGCTACAGTTTGAATATGCGCGGAATTAATTTACCTTCTTATCATGACTTAACTGAGAATCAACAAGAAAGAGTAATAAAAGTACTAAAAAACATTTTTTAAATTAAATAATAGATAAAACAAAATGAAAAAAATATTTCTTTGGGGAGGAAAAGCTAAAGCAAAAATCATTCAAAAAATGATTTTAAATGAAGAAAGCAAAGATGTTGAAATATCAATTATATATGATCCACTTATAAAAGAATTGCCTTTTGAAAGCTCATCAAAATTCATCTCATCACCAAATGAATTAAAACTTGCCTTAGCCGATATTACACATTTTATAATGTGTAATGGAGGAGAGCATGGCTATGCTCGATATAAAATTGCAAATGAGCTAAAGAAGCTTGGCCTTAAACCAGTTGATGTTATTAGTCCACATGCTATTTTGGATGATATAAAACAAAAGGGTGAGGGACTGCAAGTAATGCCTGGTGCAGTTGTTCATAAATTTTCTACAATCGGTGACCAATGCGTAATTAATACAAATGCAACTGTTGATCATGATTGTATTATTGGAAATGGTGTTCATGTTATGGGAGGAGCTTCTATTGCTGGTCAGGTTGAGGTTGGTAACTTCTCAACAGTAGGAACTAATGCAACTGTTTTACCTAACATTAAAATTGGTAAGTGTTCATATATTGGTGCAGGGGCTGTTGTAACCAAAAACGTAAATGATTATGAGGTAGTGGTTGGTATTCCAGCAAAAAAAATAAAAAAGCATAAAGTAACAGTAGATCTATCTTTATTTGAACTATAATTTAACAAAATTAATCTGAGATAAACATATGAGTAAAGAAATTGAAAAATTCAATAAAGATTGTGCAGAAGAAATTCGCATACAAGGTAGTAATCATGATTTGAAGCAGAAGAGCATAGAATGGCTTCAAGAAGCAAATAATCATAAGTACTCATATCACTTTAAATGGATGAATCGCCCAATTATTCAGTATCCTCAGGATATACAGATGATGCAGGAGCTTATAATGGAAGTTAAGCCTGATTTGATAATTGAAACAGGTATTGCTCATGGTGGATCAATACTTTTGAGTGCTTCAATGTTAGCCTTGCTAGATCTATCCGACTCTGTTTTAAACAATGAAAATTATGATATTTCTAAAACTAATAGAAAAGTTCTAGCACTTGATATTGATATTAGAGAGCATAATAAAAAAGAAATTTTAAATAATCCTTTTAGTAAATATATTGAAATGTTAGAAGGATCTAGTACAAGTGAAGAAATAGTAAATAAGGTCCATAATATTGCTTCAAATTACAATAATATTTTAATATTTCTTGACAGCAATCATACCCATGACCACGTTTTAGCTGAACTAAATGCATATGCTGAATTAACTTCTGTCGGTAGCTACATTGTTGCTTTTGATACGGTTATAGATTATTTACCTGAAAATCATTTACCAAATGAATCAAATCCAAGCATCTCAGAGGCCAGAACTTACACAAGAGGTAATAGTCCAATGTCGGCTGTAAAAGAATTTCTTAAACATAATGAAGACTTTGAAATAGACTCTGAAATTGATAATAAATTATTAATTTCTGTTGCGCCATGCGGATATCTTAAAAGAATTAAGTAGAACTAATTTATAACAAAAATATTTTTTTAATCAGCATAATTAATATCATAACTAAAGCATGGAATTATTTTTTTCAATATTTTAAATAATAAAAATGATTAAAATTATAATAGATCTTTTTTCTTTGCTTACACCAAGCCAAAGAAAACGTTTTTACCTACTTCAGATTTTAGTTATTTTAATGGTGTTATTACAAATAGCAGGTGTTGCGTCAATAGTTCCATTCATGGCATTGATTGCTGACTTGAACCAGCTTCAACAAGATACTTTTATTGCTCAGGTTTATGCGGCGAGTGGTTTGAACTCAGAATCACAATTCGTATTCTGGTTGGGGTTAAGTGTTTTAATAATGTTATTTTTAGCATCCATTATCTCTATGTATACAACATGGAAGATATCTATATTTGCAAATAAAGTTGGTGTTGAAATTTCTGATAGACTATATACATATTATCTAAAACAGGATTGGTTGTTTCATGTATCAGGCAGTAGTGCTCAATTAACAAAACAAATCGCGACTGAAAGTCTTAGGGTAAATCAAGGTATTTTGTTGCCTTTTATGCATTTGAATGCAAATGTTGTATTCGTTATATTTATGAGCATAAGTATTTTTATTTTTGATCCAATAGTTGCGACTGTTGGTGTTGTAATATTTGCATTATCGTATTATTTCATTTTTAAATTTGTCAGCCGAATATTGTTAAATAATGGTAGGTCAATATCGGAAATGTATGAAAAACGTTTTCGCCTAATGAATGAAGGGTTTGGCGGAATAAAAGATGTATTGTTATTAGGAAGACATAGCGAATTTATAAATCGTTTCTTCAGAACTGGTGTAGTGTTTGCTTATAGTCAAGGTGTTAACTCTGCATTAGGACACGCACCTCGTTACTTTATGGAACTGATTGCTTTTGGATCGATGATATCACTCGTACTTTATTTATTTACTAGTTACGATGCAGATTTAAGCTTAATTCTTCCAATACTTTCTGTATATGCTATTGCTGGTATAAAATTGATGCCAGCTTTTCAACAAATATATAATAGTCTAGCTACCATTAGGGGAAATATATCGGCTTATGAAGCCATTCACCAAGATTTAGTAAATTCATCAGAAATAAAACCTGCAACAAATAAATTCAATACAAGTAAAAAAGAAAGAAGCTACCTTAGCCCTAAAAAACAAATATCGCTAGAAAATATCTCATTTAGATATCCTGGTAAGGAAGAATTAGTTCTAAATAAAATGAATATGTCAATACCAGTTAAACAAGTAATTGGAATAGTTGGACCATCTGGATCTGGAAAATCAACGTTAGTTGATATATTGCTTGGTTTGATAGAACCTCAAAAAGGATTCCTAAAGATTGACGGTAAAGTCATAAATAATCAAAATTGTAGATCTTGGCAAAATAGTATAGGTTTTGTAGCACAAGCAATATTTTTATCAGAGGGCACCATTGCCGAAAATGTAGCCTTTGGTCTTGCCAAGAATAAAATTAACTTTAATCAAGTAGAAAATGCATTAAAGCTAGCCAATCTTGAAGAATTTGTCACAGGCCTAAAAAATGGAGTTCATACTAAAGTTGGAGAGAGAGGAGTTCAGCTTTCTGGTGGACAGCGCCAACGAATTGGAATTGCTAGAGCTTTATATCATCGAGCAGAGGTATTAGTATTTGATGAGGCAACTAGTTCTCTTGATGGAATAACTGAAAAAATGATTATGGAAGCTGTTCACAAATTTAGTGATGAAAAAACTATTATCATGATTGCACATCGACTGAAGACGGTAGAAAAATGTGATCAGATATTTTTTATTGATGAAGGAAAAGTTGCTGATCGAGGCACTTTTAAAGAATTAATAGAAAAAAATGAAAAGTTTAAAAATATGGCTAACCATACTTAAATTGATTTACTTTGACTATTTATGAATAAAAAAATATTAGTTACTGGTGGGGCAGGTTTTATTGGCTCAGCTCTTATTCGCAATATTATTTCTAATACAAATCATAGTGTAGTAAATATTGACAAACTTACCTACGCAGGAAATTTGGAATCATTATCATCAGTAGAAAGCTCTGATAGATATTCTTTTGAGTTAGCAGATATTTGTGATTCAAACAAAATTAATAATATTTTTGAAAAACATCAACCTGATCTAATTATTCATTTAGCTGCCGAGTCTCATGTCGATAAATCAATAAATACACCTTCAGAGTTTATGCAAACAAATATTTTTGGTACATATGTTTTGCTTGAACAATCTAGAATGTATTGGAGATCTGTTGAAACTAACAAAAAAGAGAAATTTAGATTCCTTCATGTATCTACTGATGAGGTATACGGAGATCTTGAAGGCGCAAATGATTTATTTACAGAAACAACAAGATATGCTCCAAGTTCTCCATATTCAGCTACAAAAGCTAGCTCTGATCATTTGGTTCGTGCATGGAATCGGACATATAAATTACCAACATTAATAACAAACTGTTCTAATAACTACGGACCATATCAGTTCCCTGAAAAACTTATTCCTGGAACTATTCTAAAGGCATTGAATGGAAGTAGTATTCCTATATATGGTGATGGAAAGCAAATACGAGATTGGTTATATGTAGATGATCATACAAGAGCACTTCTTGAAGTTGGACTTAGGGGTAAAATTGGTCAAACTTTCAATATTGGAGGCCACAATGAAATTCCAAATATTAATGTTGTAAAAATTATATGTAATATATTAGATGAATTAAAGCCTAGCAAACATAAAAATATTGATAAATACGAAGAACTTATTACTCATGTTGAGGATAGACCAGGACATGACAGCAGATATGCCATAGACGCGAGTAAGATTGCAAATGAACTAAACTGGAGACCAGCAGAAACTTTTAATACAGGCATCAAGAAGACAATCGAGTGGTACCTAGAAAATATCAATTGGTCCAATCAAATAATAAAAAACAATAATAAATCTATAAAATTAGGAGTTAAAGATTCATGAAAGGAATTATATTAGCTGGTGGTTCTGGCACTCGTCTATATCCTGTAACTAAAGCAGTCTCCAAGCAACTGATGCCAATTTTTGATAAACCAATGGTTTACTATCCTTTGTCAGTATTGATGATTGCTAACATTAAAGAGGTACTTATCATCTCAACTCCTGAAGATCTACCACGATATAAACAATTACTAGGAAGTGGTAATGACATTGGTATGAAGTTTGAATATGTAGAGCAACCTTCTCCAGATGGTTTGGCGCAAGCATTTATTCTTGCTAAGGATTTCATTGGTGATGATGATGCATGTTTAATTCTTGGCGATAATATTTATTATGGTCATGGTTTGAATGATCTTTTGTCTAGCGCTGTCTTAAATGCAAAAGATAAAAATCAGGCAACAGTTTTTTGTTATCATGTTAATAATCCTGAACAATATGGCGTGATTGACTTTGATACTAATGGCAAAGTTTTAAGTATTGAAGAAAAGCCACATAAACCTAAAAGCAACTTTGCACTTACCGGTTTATATTTTTTTCCAAATGATGTAATTCTTAAAGCACCAAAAGTTTTACCATCAAAAAGAGGAGAGTTAGAAATAACTACTTTAATTGAAATGTATCTTAATGAAGACCGACTAGTCGTCGAATTAATGGGTCGAGGTTATGCTTGGTTGGATACAGGTACACATAAAAAACTTCTTGAGGCTTCTACATTTATTGAAATAATTGAAAGAAGACAAGGTTTAAAAGTTGCATGCATTGAAGAAATTGCATTTAATAAAGGCTATATTAGTAGAACTCAACTTCTTGAATTAGCTAAACCATTGGCTAATAATCAATATGGACAATATTTACTCAGATGTGCTGAAGAAATTTAAGACAAGGATTTTTAAATGAAAAAAACAGTATATATTCTTGGCGGAGGCATAACAGGTTTAGCATCTGCTTATGAACTATTAAAACATGGACACAATGTTGAGATTATTGAAAAAAGCTCAATGATAGGAGGTCTAGCCAGAACTGAAACCTGGAAAGGAAGGCCAATAGACATGGGACCACACATATACCATACACCTGACGATGATATTAAGAATTATTTGCTAACTGAATTTGAAGGTCTTTTTCATGAGAGAGACCATTGGGCAAAAAACTTTAAAAACGGTAAGTTTTATGACTATCCAATTTCAAGGGAGTTTATCAATAGCTTGCCAAAAAAAACAAGCGATAAGATAAATAATGAACTGGCACAAGCAAATCCTGATGATCTATCAAAAGCAAATAATTATTATGAATATACAAAAGCGCTTGCAGGGGATACTTTGCAGGAACTTTTTTTTACTAAATACCCTGAAAAATTATGGGGCATACCTACAAAAGAGTTAGATGCGAATTGGGCGCCTAAAAGAGTACAAATAACTGAAGAACGTCGTGCATTTTATCAAGACCAGTGGAGTGCTGTTGGTAATGAGGGTAGTGGCACTATTCTTGGATGTCTTGAGAAAAAAGTTCTTGACCTTGGCGGCACAATAAACTTGAAAGAAACAATTAAAAATATTCAACTAAGCAATAATAATAATATAAATAAAATTGTTACTGATAAGCGTGATATCAATTTAATGCCAAAAGATATAGTTATAAATACAACATCATGCACTAATTTCTCGAGGTTCCTTGGCTTTGAAACTAACTTAAAGTACAGAGGAGTTATTTTAGTAATGCTGGAGCTTTCAACTGCAAAAGTTTTGCCAAAGGGCGTTGATTTTATTTACATAGATGATGAAGAAATTTTTTTCAACAGAGTCTCAGACCAAAACTCATTTATTAAAGATCCATCTTCAGATACTACAATAATGTGTTGTGAAATAACTTATTCTCCTGATGATAAATACGATGTTATGAATGAAGATGAGCTATTTAAAAATGTTAAAACTCAATTTGTTAGCCTTGGTTTATGTAAGTCAGATCAAATTACTGACTTTAAAATTATTAAGTTGCCGGAAGTTTATCCTATGTACATTAAAGGTTATCAAGCAGCACTTGCAGAAACTCGTGAAAAATTTGATAAGATTTTAAATTTATATACTTTAGGCAGCCTCGCAGAATTTATATACGCTGACTTACAAATATTATTCAGCAAAGCAATTGATCTCGCACAAATTATAAGCGATAAGACGTTTAAAATTAATTCAATTGATAAAACAAATCCTCGTTTAGATTTTAACAAAACCGTAAGTATTAAAGATAAATGTGTGGGTATAGACCATGGTACTTTTTTGATCGCAGAAATCGGCCTAAATCATAACGGAAGTATGGACATGGCAAAAAAATTAATTGATGCTGCAATTGATGCTGGAGCAGATGCAGTTAAGCTTCAATCGTATAAAACCAAATATCGAGTTGCAAAACATGGAAAAACTTCGCGCTACGTTGAAAAAGTTCTTGGCGTCGAAGAGACCGATTATGAGATGCTCAAAAAATATGAGCTTTCAAAAGAGCAAACTATTGAACTTTTTGATTATGCCAAAGAGAGAACCATAATTTTTTCAGCTCCATTTGATTTAGAGAGTGCAGATGAGCTCGCTGAGCTCGGAGTTGATTGCTACAAAATTGCTTCTTTTGATCTAGTTAATTTGCCACTTATTAGAAAAGTCGCTTCAACTCAAAAGCCAATTATAATTTCTACAGGTATGTCATATCTTTCTGAAGTTCAAGATGCTCTTATGGAGGTTGCCAAATGTGGGAATCCTAATGTAATTTTGATGCAGTGCACATCTTCATATCCTTGTCCCCCTGAAACTATGAACATTAAAGCTATTGATACAATGAAACAAGCTTTCAATGGTTTACCTGTTGGCATTTCTGATCATGTAATAGGAGATATGGTTAGTCTGGGTGCAGTAGCTAGAGGAGGCGATATAATTGAAAAACATTTTACTTTAGATAAAAAAATGGAAGGTCCTGATCATATTCTATCAATGGAACCAAAAGAATTTGCAGAAATGAAGGAACGAGTTAAAATCGTTGAAAAGTCTTTGGGTGATGGAATAAAACAACCATCTTCAAGTGAAATTGCATCTGTTATAAGATTTAGAAAAACTATGTATGCAAAAAATAAGATAAAAAAAGGCTCTATTATCAATGCTGAAGACATTATTTATACAGCTCCTGCTTATGGGATATATGCAAAATTTGAAGATATAGTTCTTGGTAAGATGGCCAATCAAGATATACCTGAAAATACTCCAATTACTTGGGACCTCATATCTTAAAAACCTATGAATAAAGTCTTTCTCAAACAGCTTAAAGAAAACTTAAAGGCTCTTAAAACAAACCATAGTAGAACTGTTTTTACAATTGCTACAACATCCAAACAGGAAACTGAGCCATATCTTACACCAATAAGAGCATGTGATTTTTTTGTTGTCTGTGGTTGTGTAATATTTGAACAATCTATTTTAACAGAAATAATAGATATCATTGACGGGGAGGTCGATTATATCTTTGTAGATAGCGAAAAGAAAATTCCTGTTACAATTCACCCAAAACTTAATATTGTCGAAACTGGAAATTTGTCAAAAATTTGTTTTCAAAAAATTAAAAAATCAAGAATCCTAGAATATAAACCCAATGATATAACAGTTAATGCAACATGGTCTTTTTTAAGCCAGAGACTTAATTTTTTGAGTGGCAAAAAAATATCAATATTAGGCTCTGGTAACATAGGAAGTAAGCTTGCCTTAAAGTTGGTTGAGTGTGGCGTAAGTGTAAGCATTCATAGGCGAAATACTCACAAAGGCTACGGTATTGCTCAGGGGCTTAATTTCATAAAACCTGAAAACACAGTTTCAAATATTACTTTTCACGAAAATATATTGCAAACCTCATTTATGTCAGATGTTTTAATAGGAGCCTCTAATGGAGTGCCTATAATAAATGTTGATATAGTAAAAAGTATTAAAAATGATGCCATCATAGTTGACCTTGGAAAAAATAATCTTACAGAAGATGCTATTCAGCATGCGTTAGATCAAAACATTGAAATTTATCGCACAAACATAACATCAGCTTTCGAAGGATTCATATATGAAGCTATTAAAACAGACGAAATTTTAAACAACTCATATGGTAAAAAAGATTTAGATTATTGTAATATTGTTGGTGGCGGTTTTCACGGAAGAGATGGGGATATCGTAGTCGATAATATTTCAAACCCAAATATAATTTATGGCATCGCTGCAGGTGATGGAACTCTCAAGAATAAGCTCTCTACTAAAGATAAAGAAAAACTTAGTAAATTAAAAAAAGAGATCTTTTAATGATTGATTTTGAAAGCTGCAAGTTAAACTTTGAGCAAAATAATTTCCTTATTGTCACTCTATAAGTAATAAATAAAGATGAAAGTAGTAGTTATAATTCCAGCAAGAAGCGGAAGCAAATCTCTACCAAATAAAAACATATTACCTCTCAAAGGCAAGCCTTTACTTTGTTACTCTGTGTCTTACGCATTAAAGTCTGACTTAGTAAATAGAGTAATAGTTTCAACAGACTCTGAGGAATTTGCAGAAATAGCTAAAAATTGTGGCGCAGATGTCCCTTTTCTTAGACCAGCCAAAATATCTATGGACAATACAAGAGATTATCCTTTCATGAGACATGCTTTGGATTATCTTGATTCAGTTGGCGATGTTTATGATATATATATTTTATTAAGGCCAACATCACCATTGAGACCAAAGGGACTTATAGAAAAATCTATTGATATACTTAATAAAAATCCTACAGCAACATCTGTAAGAGCAGTTGCAAGAGCAAAGGAACATCCATACAGAGTACTTGGTATTAATGAAGATGGAAGTATAAGCTCTATGATTTCTGGTGTAGAAGAGCCTTATAATTTTCCAAGACAAGAGTTACCTGAAGCTTACTCCATGACTGGTGATATTGAGGCTGCTCGAAGAGAAACATTATTAAGTGGAAGTGTATCAGGTAATAAAATATACCCATTAATTATTAATCCAGAGGATAAAATTGATATTGATAATATCGAAGATTTCAAAATCGCAGAAAAAAGACTAAAACATTAAACATAAATGAACACAAATAACTTTAAAGATTTTTTGTCTTCCTTTATTTACTTTTTAAAATTAATTTTTGCTTCAAAAAACTATGACGTGGTATTTATTAGCACATCTTTTTTTAATAGAGGAAAAGGAGGCGAAAATTATCTATTAAGCCCTATGATAGAGTACTGTACTGAAAATGAATTGAGTTATGTTGTATTCGAAGAAACATATTTTAAATCTTATTTGAGTTATAAAGTTAATAAAAAATCCACACCTTTTATTTTTATATCTTTAATACAAATAATATTAAGAAAAGTATTTAATTTTATTAATAAAAAACCAATCACTAAAAATGAAATCTATTTACGAGAAGTAAAAATTTCGAACATACTCAAAAGAATTTTTTTTACAAAATTTCATTCGAAAGTTTATATCACTCTTATTTGGAATAATTCTACCCTATGGAGAACTATTAATCCTGACGCGTGTATAGCAGATTATCAGCATGGCACAATATGGAATGGCCATCACGGGTATTTAAAAAATGGTCATCCTCTAAAAGAAAAAAAAATAAATAATATTGTTACCCTGGTTTACAGTGACTTTTTTAAGCATCTTTTAATTGAGAATGATAAATCCTGTTTCTATAATGATAGTAATGTTCATACAGTAGGTTTAAATAAGACCACAAAAAAGATTGGTGATATAAAAAATATTAAAAAAATACTTTTTACATTACAAATATCTCCTGACTTTAATGAGAACAAAATAAACGAAAAGTCTGTCGAAATTATTCAAAAACTTTTAAACACTAATACTAAATTTTTACAAAAAAATAACTACGAAATTATTTTTAGACATCACCCTAGATATAGTAAATTTAATTGCCCGGATATAGAAATTGATCATGAATATGCCAGATTTGATAATAAAACACCTCTTTCTGAGCTTTTAAGTTCTTGTAGCATTCATATAACATTTAGCTCAACCTCATCGTTAGATGCTGCAATGCTATCAATCCCATCTATTTTTATTGATATGCACTCACATTGGCAGTTTTCACCAAACGAAATTTTTTTTGAACAATACAAATATCCCTGCAAAGATTTAGTTGTAAAAAATTTTCAAGACTTAGAGCATATTCTTTTAAAATTAGAATCTGAAACCTTTTTTGAAAGCGTATCTAATGATGTTTATACATGGTCAAAAGACCTTTATAGTAATTTTGATGAATCTGTTTTTGAAGATTTTCTATCAAATGAATTTAACAAATCGAATTAAATATTATTAATGTCAGGTAATCTTCCAACAAAAAAAATACTACTAGTTTTCGGAACAAGACCTGAAGCAATTAAGATGGTGCCAATCATAAAAGCACTAAAGCAAGATAAAAACTTTGATGCTAAAGTTTGTGTTACGGCTCAGCATAGAGAGATGCTAGATCAGGTATTAGAAATCTTTGATATAGTGCCTGACTATGATTTAAATATTATGAATCCTATGCAAGATTTATTTGATGTTACATCAAATGTAATACTAGGTATGAGAACAGTATTGAATGATTTTAAACCTAATATTGTGTTAGTTCATGGAGATACAACAACTACTTCTGCAAGCGCACTTGCTGCGTTTTATCACAAAATAAAAGTAGGTCATATAGAAGCTGGACTGAGAACTAATAATATTTATAGCCCTTGGCCAGAAGAAGCTAATAGACAGATTACTAGTGTTATTGCTAACTTCCATTTTGCACCAACTCGAACTAGTCAAAATAACTTATTAAAAGAGAATAAAGATAAGAAAAATATATTGATTAGTGGAAATACCGTTATTGATTCACTTTTTTTGGTGTTAAATAAAATTGAAAAGGATTCTGCATTAAAGAAAAAAATTATAAATAATATTAGTAAGCAATATGAGCTGAAAAATGAAAAAAAGATAATTTTAGTAACTGGACATAGAAGAGAAAACTTTGGAAAGGGCTTCATAGATATATGCAAGGCTATCAAAATGATTGCAGACAACAATCCAACCATTGATATAGTTTATCCAGTTCACTTAAACCCAAATGTGCAGAAACCTGTTAGAAAAATGCTTTCAGGCTCTCATAATATATTTCTTATAGACCCTATGCCATACCAGAGCTTCATATATATCATGAGTAAGTCATATTTTATTATCACTGACTCTGGTGGTATTCAGGAAGAAGCACCAAGCTTGGGAAAACCAGTTCTTGTTATGAGAGAAACTACTGAGCGTCCTGAGGCATTAAAGGCAGGAACAGTTAAGCTTGTAGGAACAAACCCTAACGTTATTTTAAAAGAATCTCAAAAGCTTCTAGATAACAAAAAAGAATATGACAAAATGTCAAAAGCACACAACCCTTATGGTGATGGTTTTGCATCAGAAAAGATTGTTAACTTTCTAAATGCTGTTGAATGAAAAGAATTGTTCTTTATATAAACCCAAAATCTTTAAATGATGCCACAAGCCACTACATTGATATTGTAAATAGAGCAACAACTGAGCTTGGATTTTTTTTCGTAATCACTGAGTCTATAAATAATATTAAATTTGGAGACATTATTTTTACAATCACAACCAATAATTATATTAAAGGTTTTCTTCTTCGCCCATTCTGTAAAACAATTTTTTGGAGTCAAGGCATAGATCCTGAGGAAAGCATGATGAGAGAAAAAAACATATTTAAATATTATTTAAAATCTCTTATTGAGTTCATTGTTTTAAGCCTGCCCAGTTTCAAATTATTTGTTTCAAAAGCGATGCTAATCCACTATAAGAATAAGTATAATTTCAACGCCAAAAACTATGCAACTATGCCTTGTTATAATCTTCATTACAGCAAACCTCTTCAAAAAAACTTAGATAGATATAAAAATCCCTCTTTTGTCTATGCAGGAAGTTTATCTATATGGCAAAACATCGAGGAAACTCTTAAGGTTTATAAATGCTTAGAAAATCATATTCAAAATTCAACCCTGACCTTGTTAACTGAAGAGATCGAAAAAGCAAACAATCTTATAGAGGAACATAACATCAAAAGTGCGCATGTAAAATATGTTGATTTGCGAGATCTTAATAATGAATTACTTAAATATAAATATGGTTTTTTGCTTAGAAGGGATAATCTAGTAAATAATGTGGCAACACCCACTAAAATGAACTCATATTTAGCTTGTGGCTTAATACCAATATTTACAGATGCCATAACCGATTATAAGGATCAAATTAATTTAAAGGATTTTAGTTTGAGAATAAGTTCAGATTTATCTATTGATGAAATAGCCAAAAAAATAATTGATTTTGAAAGTTCAAAGAAAAATTATTCTGATTTAGACATTGAAATAAAAAAAATATTTGATGAATATTATAATGACAACAGGTATATAAAAGAGATCAAAGCTGGTCTTAAAGAGCATCTTTCAATAAAGTAATTATTATTTATACTAAATATAAATTTCCAAAGCTAATATGAAATAAATACCTATGCGAGTTTTACATATCATTACTGGATTAGACGATGGTGGTGCGGAGGCAGTTTTGTTTAGACTGTGTAAGCTTGATAAAAAATATCAACATATTGTTATATCTTTGCAAGCTAAGCAAAAATATGAAAGTTTGCTTAAAAAATTAAATATCTCCGTTCATACTTTAAATTTTTCTAATTCGAGCATAAATTTTTTTGGTTTATTTAAATTATTTAAGCTGATTAGACAAATAAAACCTGATGTCGTGCAGACGTGGATGCCACATGCTGACTTGATTGGAGGAGTTTTAGCTAGAATCGCTGGCATTAAAAAAATTTTTTGGGGAGTGCATCATGCTAATTTAATAAAAGGTAAAATAAATAGATTAGTAATAATGATTGTTAAGTTAAATGCACTTTTATCTAACTTAGTGCCTACAAAGATAATTTACTGTGCAGAAAAATCAAGAGAAGTTCAAGAATCAATTGGCTTCAAAAAAAGTAAAGGCGTGGTTGTTCACAATGGCTATGATACAAATAGCTTTTTTCAAGATAGTTCTCTAGATCACATTATTAGAAATGAGCTTGGTATACCTGATGAGACATTTCTAATTGGACACGTTGGAAACTATCATCCATTAAAAGATCAGGAAACTTTAATTAAATCTTTAAGGTATTTAGATCAAAAAAGTATTAACTTTAATGCGATATTAGTAGGAAACAAACTAGAACCTTCAAATAAAAATTTAGTTACGTTAATAAACGAAAATGGCTTAACTGAACGAATTCATTTATTAGGCATAAGAAATGATATAACAACAATTATGAATGGCATTGATATATTTATGCTTTCATCAATATCTGAAGCATTTCCAAATGTTCTCAATGAAGCTATGGCTTGTGAGACACCATGCGTAACAACCAATGTTGGAGATGCTGCTTTAATTGTTGGTGATACTGGATGGGTTGTTAGTCCTCAAGACTCAAAAGCATTAGCTAAAGCCACAATAGAAGCGCATGAAGAAAAGAAATTTCATAATGAATCTTGGGAGCAAAGAAAAAAAGCTTGTCGCAAAAGAATTTTAGAGAACTATAGTTTAGAAAAGATGATAAAAAAATATAAAGATGTTTGGGCGCATGAAATTTAATTTAGAAATATTAAAGACAATTTTAATAATAACTTACACTAAAATCGGAATTTAAATGTTTTTCTATGATTTTCCAAATTTATTAGCAATATTTATCGTCATAATTATTTGCTTTAGAAATGGGTTAATTCCTTTATGGCTTTCATTTTTTCTAGGCTTATTTGCTTTAACACCCTTCTTTTTAAATGATTTTCTTTTCCCAGCATCATATATGCCTGATCAGTTTCAGTATTTCCATGAAGTTCGTCAAATACGGTCTTTTGATTTTGAACCCGTGCGAAATATGAGATTGACAGTTTCTAACTGGATTTTTGCTCTCACACCTTTGCCCTATGTAGAGACCATAAAGAGCCTGGGTTTCTTCAACAGATTAATAGCTACTGTTTTAACAATTTGGCTTTATTCAAAGAAAAATTTACGAGGCTGGCCTCTTTTGTTTATTCTATTTTATCCAAGTTTTCTTCTATACAGTTCATTGTCTCTAAGAGACACAATAGTATTTATGTTCATGATTGTTTCTGTAATATTATTTATAGAAAATAGAAGACTTCTAGCAATACTGATTTCTTTGCCATTACTTATCATTAAGGGTCAAAATTTCTTGTTATTAATAGTTTTCTTTGTAATCCATCTTTATTTTTCAAAAGGATCGCTTTTTTATAGATATAGATACTTTCTTATAATCTTGGTCATTGGAGCAATAACCCCTTTTTTAATGACTATTATTGAGCTGTTAGATTATTTTAGGTTAGCATTTTTTGTAGAAGACGGTGGATTAAGTAAGGATTATGTAAACATAAAGTCTTTTAGAGATTTTGTAGTCATAGCTCTTCAATCTGGTCCATATTTTATGATGAAGCCTTTTCCATGGGAAGCAGATAGTTTATTGCAATTGATACAGAGCGTAGAAAATATATTTATATTTGGCTTCCTAACGTTTATTTTTTATAAAATATCTCAAATTGACAAAAATATTACATTTAAATGGCTGGTATATTTATTCGCAGCTTTAAGTATTTATGGCCTAGTTGTATTTAACTTCGGTACAGCAGTTCGATATAAGTTTCCCTTTATTCTCATTACAATATTAGGAGCATGTTATGAAATATATTATAAACATGGCAAGTTAATTTTTAATCGAGCAGCAAAAAGGCTCAAAAGTGGAGCTTGATATAAAATATACAAGACCTATTTGTTGAAGTTGAGATCGTTACCTGAGTTATATTATTAAATTTTTGAATACAAAATAAATATGTGTGGCATAGCTGGATATCTTGGAAAAACATCTAATTCTAATATCGTATTATCTGAAATGATAAATGAAATTAATCATCGTGGTCCTGATGATAATGGCATATGGTTTGATGACAATGCTGGAATTGGTTTTGCACATTCAAGACTGTCTGTTCTTGATTTGAGCTCTGCAGGACATCAGCCTATGCATTCTATTTCAAATAATTTAGTAATGATATTTAATGGTGAAATATATAACCATAATGCAATCCGTCTAGAATTAGAGAAGATATCAAGAAGAAATTGGCATGGACATTCAGACACCGAAACGCTTCTAGCTGCTATTGAAGAATGGGGATTAGATAGTGCATTAAGAAAAGCCAAAGGAATGTTTGCGCTTGCTTTATGGGATAAATCAAATAAAAAATTGTCATTGGCACGTGATCGTCTCGGTGAGAAGCCACTTTATTTCGGATGGGTAAATAAACAGTTTGTGTTTGCATCAGAACTAAAATCTATTAAAAAGTTTCCATCTTTCAATAACCAGATTGATCGAAGTTCATTGGCTTTGTTTTTAAGATTCAATTCAATTCCAGCACCATATTCGATATACAAAGACATATATAAATTAGAGCCTGGACAAATCATTAAATTTTATGCAGATTCAAAAAGAACTGAGAAGCATGATTTTTGGTCAATTGAAAAAGTTTATAAAGAAGCCAGAAAGGCTAAATCTTCGTTTACTCCATCCGAAGCAATCAATAAACTTGAGTCTGTTTTATCAGATGCTGTCTCTTCACAAATGCAGTCAGATGTTCCTTTGGGCGCCTTTTTGTCTGGTGGAATTGATTCAAGTACAATTGTTTCTTTAATGCAATCCCATTCAAATGTTAATGTGAACACATTTTCTATTGGGTTTAATTCTAAAGACTTTGATGAAGCGCAACATGCTCGAATGGTTGCCAAGCATTTGGGCACAAATCATTTTGAAAAGTATGTTACTGATCGCGATGCATTAGATGTCATTCCATATTTACCTAAGATTTATGACGAACCTTTTGCAGACTCATCACAAATACCAACTTTTCTAGTTTCACAGTTCGCTAAGCAAGAGGTTACTGTTGCTTTGTCTGGAGATGCAGGTGATGAACTTTTTGGTGGATATAATCGCTATGTTTTTAGTGACAAAATTTTTAGTAAGATTGCCAAAGCACCAAATTTACTAAGGAAATTAATATCTAAAACTATTTTTAGTATGTCAGAGGATAAGTGGGACAGTATATTGGGTGGATTGATGAACAAACGTTTTGCTAACATTGGTCATAAACTTCATAAGGTCGCAAATGTACTTCCCGCAGAATCGATTCGTGATTTGCATTTTCAATTGATATCACAAATTCATAATCCATCAGATTGGCTTATAAATGCTAATGAGCACAAAACAATATTAAATGATGGCATTGAGCGATTTGCTGAATTGAATTTTGTTGAGCAGATGATGGCTTATGATCTAATCACATATTTACCCACAGACATATTAACTAAAGTTGACAGAGCAGCTATGTCAGTTTCTCTAGAAACTAGAGTCCCGTTTTTAGATTCAGAAGTGATTGAACTTTCTGCATTATTACCTATGGAATTCAAAATTCGTAATGGCGTTACCAAATGGGCACTTCGAGAAATTCTTTACAAACACGTACCTAAAGATTTAATTGAAAGACCAAAAATGGGCTTTGCAGTTCCTTTAGCTGAGTGGTTAAGAGGACCACTTAAAGATTGGGCTGAATCCTTATTAGATGAGAAACGGTTACATCAAGAAGGCTTTTTTAATGTAGAATTTGTGCGAAGTAAATGGTTACAGCATTTAAGTGGAAATCGAAACTGGCATCATCAATTATGGAATGTTTTAATGTTCCAAGCTTGGCTTGAAAAACATTAATGAATTTATGAGGATAGCTCATGCAATATAGTGGAACACCAATAGCAGTTGTCGGTCTGGGGTATGTTGGCTTGCCATTAGCAGTTGAGTTTGGTAAAAAGCGAAAAGTCATCGGTTTTGATACAAATGAGTCCAGAATTAGAGAGCTGAAGAAAGGCCTAGATAATACTCTGGAAACAACTAACCAAGAATTAAAAGACGCAATTTATTTAAGTTATACAAATAGTCTAAAAGATATAAAAGACTGTAAAATTTTTATCATTACTGTACCAACGCCAATTGACAAAAATAAACAACCTAATTTATCTCCCTTAAAAGATGCTAGCAAAGCTATAGGATCTATTCTAAAAAAAGGAGATTTAGTTATCTATGAATCAACTGTTTATCCAGGAGCAACTGAAGAGGTGTGTGTTCCAATTCTTGAAAATATATCTGGCCTATCCTTTAATAAAGATTTTTATTGTGGTTATTCTCCAGAGCGAATTAACCCTGGAGATAAAGAACACCGCATAACAACTATTAAAAAAGTAACCTCGGGTTCAACTCCTGAAATTGCAATCAAAGTTGATGAACTATACCAAGAAATTATTACTGCGGGCACACATAAGGCAAGCAGCATAAAAGTTGCCGAG
>TARA_B100001057_G_scaffold451200_1_pt1 | contig 24151 bp, 22 predicted proteins | sample TARA_B100001057 | Tara Oceans TARA_B100001057 (sample SAMEA2621839) | marine metagenome | biome: marine biome (ENVO:00000447); feature: surface water layer (ENVO:00002042); material: "saline water (ENVO:00002010), including plankton (ENVO:xxxxxxxx)" | depth 5 m
TGAGCCTTAAGCGAGTCGTCGTTACTGGTTTAGGGGCATTAACCCCAGTTGGCAATACTGTTAATCAGTATTGGAATGGGCTAATTAGTGGGGTCAGCGGAGCTGCACCAATAACGTATTTTGATTCCAGCGAGTTCAAGACTAAGTTTGCTTGTGAATTGAAAGGTTTTGACCCAGAACAGTTCATGGACAGAAAGCTTGCTAGGAAAATGGATAGGTTTGCACAGTATGCAATAGTATCCTCAGATGAAGCATTAGCAGACTCAAATCTTAACATTAATGACAATAACAGGGATCGAATTGGAGTAATTTGGGGAGCAGGAATTGGTGGGTTAGAAACTTTCCAAAATGAAGTTCTTGGCTTTGCTGAGGGCAATGGAACGCCCAGGTTTAACCCTTTTATGATTCCTAAAATGATTCCCGATATCGCCCCAGGGATTATATCCATTAGAAATGGGTTGAAAGGCCCTAATTTTGCAACTGTTTCTGCCTGTGCTTCATCTGCTAATGCGATAATTGACGGCTTAAACTATATTCGCCTGGGTTATGCTGATGTAATAGTTTCTGGTGGTTCTGAAGCGGGTGTCTCTATTTCAGGAATTGGAGGTTTTAATGCTTTACACGCGCTTTCTACAAGAAATGATAATCCTAAAACTGCCTCCAGACCTTTTGACAAAGGAAGAGATGGTTTTGTTTTAGGAGAAGGTGGTGGGTGTTTAATCTTAGAAGAACTCGAACACGCTATAGACCGTAATGCGAAAATTTATGCCGAGCTAGTTGGGGGTGGTCTTTCTGCTGATGCTCATCACATGACAGCTCCTCTCCCTGATGGTTCTGGCGCAATAAAAGTGATGGAAAATTGTATAAATGATGCCAATATTGATTTTTCCAAAATTGACCTGATTAATATGCACGGAACCTCTACCCCTTTGGGTGATGTTGCCGAGTCAAAAGCATTAAATACTCTTTTTGGAGACCATCTTTATTCTATGAATATTAACTCAACAAAATCCATGACAGGCCACTTACTTGGTGCGGCAGGAGCAATTGAGGCTATAGCTTCAGTTCTGTCGATAAATAACAATATTGTTCCTCCAACAATTAATTTCCAGGAACAAGATGATGATATTGATAATAAAATTAATTTTACTTTTAATGTGGCTCAAAAAAGAGATGTTCGTTATGCCATGAGCAATACTTTTGGTTTTGGAGGGCATAATGCTTGCGTTCTGTTCAAAGAATTTGAAAAGAATTTTTGAAATCAGATCATTCTTTTAACCTTATTACATTGTAAGTATATAGTATCTTTGATTATGCCAAACCACAAACTTTCCTTGGATGAAGCAGAACAAAATTATTATATTGTGGCTATACACTCGATTCTTGAAGCATATAGCTTAGCTTTCATTTTAAATAAAGATTTGGGTTTAAGTTTTTTTCGACATGAATTTAATGTCAGTTTCTCCAACACAAATGAGTTTTACATGGCTTACAAAAACAATGAAGACAAAAACAACCCTTTAATCTATTTTTTTTCAAATTCCTTTAATGTTTCTAAAAGTGAGACTAGTACAAGTTCCTTATTTAAGTTTAATGATTACAAAAAAGCTTTGGTACCGGAGCTTAGTAAAGCTGATTATATTATGAAATATTTTGGAAGAAAAAACGATTTACCTGGTTTTATAAAATCAGTATCTTTATTAAAAGGGGTTTCTTCTTGTTATGAATACAGCACATTTAAACTACGACTAAAGGAAAACTTAATTTTCGATTAATGAAACTAAACAAAACAAAAATAGTAGCAACAGTAGGTCCTGCCTCCAGCTCCAAACCAATTCTTAAAAAACTTATTTCATCTGGCGTAGATGTTTTTAGAATTAATTTTTCTCACTCCTCTTACGCTGAAACAAAAAAAATAGTTGATGATATCAGAAGTCTTAACAGCGAGCTTAAAGTCCACGTCTCTATTCTTGGTGACTTACAGGGCCCTAAAATTCGGATTGGTCAGGTCGAACAAGGTGTAGAGTTGAAAAAGGGAGATGTTCTATCTTTCACAACAACTGACCCAGATTATATTGGAGACAAAAGAAAAGTGTCAATAAATTACTCATCTTTTCCTTCTGATGTGAGTAAAAACGAAAAAATACTTATTAACGATGGTAAGTTAATTTTAAAGGTCATTAAAACAAACAAAAAAGATTGTGTTGAGGCAAAGGTCATTCAAGGCGGCAGTTTAAATTCTAATAAAGGTGTAAACCTTCCTAATACAAAAATTTCGATGCCTGCTCTTACCCCTAAAGACAAAGAAGATGCTTTGTTTTCAATAAAGAATAAGTTTGATTGGATTGCACTTTCATTTGTAAGAAACAGTAAAGATCTATCCATTTTGAAAAAACTGATCGAAACGAATTCTAGCCAAAAAATACCAATCATTGCCAAAATTGAAAAACCTCAAGCCATCGAAAACATTGATGGAATATTAAAAAACTCTGACGGTCTTATGGTTGCTCGAGGAGACTTAGGAATTGAAATTCCATCTGAAGAAGTTCCTTTAAATCAAAAACTTCTCGTCACAAAAGCTAAAAAAGCAAGAAAACCTGTTATAATTGCTACTCAAATGATGGAGTCAATGATTGACAGCTTAACTCCATCCAGAGCTGAAGTGAATGATGTTGCCAACTCCGTGATGGACGGTGCTGATGCGATTATGCTTTCAGGTGAAACATCCGTTGGTAAAAACCCAATTGAAGTGGTTAAAACAATTGAAAAAATAATCAACCGCGTTGAAAGCTCCCCTCTTATCAAAACTCCGCATGATGTTCCAAATCTTAAATCAAAAAGACTCTTAACAAAGTCGGTTTGCTTTCATGCCACCAGTGTAGCGAACGAAATAAGCGCAAAAGCTATTTGTACTCTTACAAACAGCGGATACACCGCTTGGCAAATTTCATCTTGGAGACCTAACTCGCTAATACTTGTTTTTACATCAAATAAAAGAATTTTATCTCAGCTTAATCTTCTTTGGGGCGTGAAATGTATGTTATACGATAACTTCGTTAGTACTGATGATACTATTGAGGAAGTTAACCAGATTGCAATGAATAATGGTTTTATCAAAAGTGGAGATTATGTCATAAACTTGTCTGCGATGCCAATTGTTAAAAGAGGTGAAGTAAATACACTTCGTATTTCAAAAGTAGAATAAAGCATCAATATATCTTTATATGGAAAGCGAGAGACAAAGAAAAGTTAGTGTAGTTCTACAAAAAGATTTGAGCACAATTATCCAACAAATCTTAAGAAATTCTACCATTACAAATGTCGTTGTTTCTGTAACTAAAGTCTCTATCTCCCCTGACTTAATGCATGCCAAAGTATATGTAAGCGTTTTTCCTTTTGCTAAAAGTAATTCTATTTTAGAGCTTATTATTTCGAATAAAAATAAAATTAAAAATTCTTTAGGAAAATTACTTCGAAACCAGCTTCGAAGAATCCCTGATGTTATCTTTTTTGTTGATGACAGTTTGGACCATATTGACAAGATTGATGTAGCTCTTCGAAACAAAAGCAACCCAATTAAAAATGAGGTTTACAAAAAGAACAAAAAATGAATTTTACAAGCTTCATAGCAAAAAGATATTTTTTTGCCAAAAGCAAATGGAATATCGTTAATATAATTAGTCTTTCAGCGTCACTTGTTTTGGTTCTTGCTACCAGTTCATTTTTTATTGTTTTGTCGGTTTTTTCAGGGCTTAAAGGCTTTGGAGTAAACTACACAAAAGCCTTTGACCCTGACATTAGCGTGTTTTCTAAATCTAAAAAGTTTTTTTTGTATTCGGAGGTCTCAAACGGAATAGCTAATATTTCTGAAATAAATAGTTTTACGTTTGAGTTAAAAGAAAAGGTCGGGGTTCAAAACGAGGGTAATAGTTCTTTCGTAACAATGGTTGGTGTGGACAAAAACTATGCTTCTGTTTACGAGATTGAAAAACTAATTGAGACAGGTAAATGGCTGTCTAATACGGATAGTATAAATGAGTCTGTTGTAAGTTATACTTTAGCAGACCAACTTAGGTTAGGTTTATTCAACTATGGGGGAGGAATTAATATTTTGGTTCCCAGTTTGAAACAAAAAAGTTTTTATTTAAAACCTTACAGTACTTCATTACATATGGTTAGCGGTGTTTTTAGTTCTGGTGATTTAGAACAGAACAATACAATTTACGTTCCTTTGGATTCTGCAAAAAAAATTTTAGGAATAAATAAAAGCTTGGCCTCTTCAATTGGTATTAAATTAAATAATCCCTCAAGGGTAAATGCTGTTGTTGTTAATCTTAAAGAAAAATTCGGTGACGATTTTTTTATAAAAACCCGTGAAGAGCTTAATGATACTTATTTCAAAATGATTAAATCTGAAGAAATTATTCTCAATCTTGTTATGGCGCTTATATTGATAGTCGCAATGTTCAATGCAATAGGTGCAATTATTATTTTGATAGTTGAAAAACAAAATGATATTAGAATATTAAATAAACTTGGCGCAAAAAATAGTGCAGTTAAAATTCTTTTTTTTAAACACGGAATGTTTATAACCTTATTAGGTGGGGGTTTGGGGGTTTTTTTGGGAATTATTGCTGTTTATTTACAAGAGTCTTTAGGGATTATCCATTTAAGCGGCACACAAATACCTTATCCTGTAAGCTTAAATGCGTTTAACCTTTTTGTCGTTATCGGATGGATTCTCTTAATTGGTGCAGTAGGGTCGGGCATCTCCTTATTGTCATTGAGGAAAGTTAAGCTATAGCTGAATCCATAATATGTTTTTTTGATTTCAGCTCCCCAAAAATTTCAAATATAGCTTCGGAAGAATCTGTTGTAACCAACTTTGTTCTGTATGGTTTAAAATTTTGTATTCCTCTAAAGTAATTTGAATAGTGTCTTCTCGTTTCAAGAACCCCGAGTCTTTCACCCTTCCACTTAATGGCCATTTCCAAGTGTCTTTTGGCTGTATCTATCCTGTCCTCAATACTTGGTTTTTGAAAATGTTTTCCTTTTTTCATGTATTCTTTTACTTGGTTAAAAAACCATGGATTTCCGATGCTGGCCCTTCCAATCATTGCACCATCAAGACCATATTTATTTTTCATTTCTAATGCTTTTTCTGGTGAGTTTACATCTCCATTTCCAAAAACTGGGATTTCCATTCTTGGGTTATTTTTTACTTTTGCTATTTGAGTCCAATCCGCAACCCCTTTATACATTTGCGCCCTTGTTCTGCCGTGAATAGAAATTGCCTTGGCTCCAGCATCTTGAATTCGTTCAGCAACCTCGACAATTTTTATGCTGTTTTCGTCCCACCCAAGACGTGTTTTAACTGTAACTGGAATATCGGTTCTTTTAACAATTTCAGAGGTAAGCTTCTCCATAAGATCAAAATCCTTGAGGATTCCAGCACCCGCACCCTTTGAAACCACTTTTTTTACAGGACACCCAAAGTTGATGTCTATAATATCTGGAGAAGATTTTTCAACAATGTCTATTGCTTTGAGCATAGTATCTAAATTTGCTCCAAAAATTTGTATTCCAACAGGTCTTTCTTTTTCAAAAATATCTAACTTAATAACACTTTTTTGTGCGCTCCTGATCAAGCCTTCACAAGATATAAATTCTGTATAAACTACGTCAGCTCCATTCTCTTTACATAAGGCACGGAAAGGAGGATCGCTTACATCCTCCATTGGAGCTAACAACAGCGGAAACTCGCCTAGTTTAATATCACCTATTTTAACCACTAAAAATATGTTTTTTTGCAAATGTAAAATATTAATTTTAAGTCATTCCTTCATTAATTCAATTATATTTGTGATACTTTTTTCTTTAAAATGGCTTCAATTAGAAACTTTTGTATTATAGCACACATTGATCACGGAAAAAGTACGTTGGCCGATAGACTTCTTGATTTCACAGGGGCTGTCTCTGAAAGACAAAAACAGGAACAAGTTTTAGATAACATGGATTTGGAAAGGGAAAGAGGTATTACAATTAAGTCCCATGCCATTCAAATGCAGTATAATAAAAAAGGTGTTGAATATACTTTAAACCTCATTGACACGCCTGGGCATGTAGATTTCTCATACGAAGTTTCTAGATCAATTGCGGCTTGTGAGGGAGCTTTACTTGTTGTTGACGCTGCTCAAAGCATACAAGCTCAAACCATCTCGAATTTATATTTAGCCTTAGAAAACGACTTAGAAATAGTTCCTGTCTTAAACAAAATTGATTTGCCTTCTGCTAATCCAGAGGAAGTCAGTGATGATATCGTAGATCTTCTTGGTTGCAAAAAGGAGGAGATTATTCATGCTTCAGCCAAAACCGGAAAAGGAATTGAAGCTGTTTTAGATGCTATTATTGACTTTATACCTGAAGCCGAGTCAGATATTAATGCTCCTCTAAAAGCCCTAATATTTGACTCTGTCTATAATCCTTTTAGAGGGGTTGAAACTTATTTTCGTGTTTTTAAAGGTAAAATAAAAAAAGGGCAAACAATTAAATTTCTGGCAACAAACAAGGTTTATAATGCTGACGAAGTTGGGACGCTTTACCTAAGCCAATCTCCAAAAGAGACTATTTTTGCTGGGGATGTGGGTTATCTAATAACTGGTATTAAAAACGCCAAAGAGGTTAAAGTTGGAGACACAATAACCGACAGTAATTCCGAATACACAGAAGGTGTTTCTGGGTTTGAAGATGTTAAACCAATGGTCTTTGCAGGAATTTATCCTGTTGACACCGAAGACTATGAGGAGTTACGATCTTCTATGGAAAAGCTTCAATTAAATGACGCGTCTCTTGTATTTATACCCGAAAGTTCTTCCGCTTTAGGGTTTGGTTTCAGGTGTGGTTTTCTAGGCATGCTTCATCTAGAAATAATACAGGAACGGTTAGAAAGAGAGTTCAATATGTCAGTCATAACCACTGTTCCAAATGTTTCATATCAAGCCTATACAAGAAAGGCGCCCAACTCTCCTTTACTAGTTAACAACCCTTCAGATTTACCAGATCCAAGCGCATTAGACAGGGTTGAAGAACCTTACATAAAAGCGAGTATAATTACCAAATCTGATTATGTGGGAAATGTCATGAGCTTGTGTATTGAAAAAAGAGGGCAGATAAAGAACCAAACATATTTAACAACACAGAGGGTTGAGCTAACTTTTGATATGCCGTTGGCTGAAATAGTTTTTGATTTTTATGATCGTTTAAAAACAGTTTCCAAAGGCTATGCCTCATTTGATTACACTCCAATTGGAATGCGCTCATCACAACTAGTTAAGGTAGATCTTTTGTTAAACGGAAACTCTGTTGATGCCTTATCTTCTCTGATTCACAAGGAAAATGCTTATTCAATTGGAAAGAAAATGTGTGAGAAACTTCGCAAATTAATCCCAAGGCAACAGTTTGATATTCCAATTCAAGCTGCAATCGGAACAAAAATAATTTCAAGAGAAACTATAAAAGCTGTGAGAAAGGATGTTACTGCAAAATGTTACGGAGGGGATATTACTAGAAAAAGAAAGTTGTTGGAAAAACAGAAAAAAGGGAAAAAGAAAATGCGTCAAGTTGGTAGAGTAGAAATTCCTCAAGAAGCTTTTATGGCGGTACTTAAGCTCAATGAATAAGCTTCTTCCAAATTTAAAGTTTAAGAGATGTTGGTAAGAAATCACTTTTTTTATTAATTTATACTAAAATTTAAAACATTTCTAATGAAAAACTTTTTTTTCTATTTCTTAATAGCATTAATTAGTGTTTACTTTAGCTGCTCGGACTCAGAAAGCCAAAATGAAGAAGAAAACAACTCTAATGATCAAGTTACCATTCCAATAGACATCTATAAGAAAATATATGGTATAACCTCTGAAATTACAATTTCTGATGGATTTGTCTTTATTAATACAAACGGTGTTCCAGACCATAAGAGTCCTTATTTTAAAGACACCAAATGGCATAGCGAAAAATACGAGCCTTATGATACGTCTAACCCTAATATTTTTCATACCGGAAGTTTTAATTTAAACCCAAATAGGGTTTCAGAGCTTAGTATTTCATTTAAAATTCCAAACTCACCCAAAAAAGCCTCCACAAATGGTCCAACATCAATGGGCCCAATAGGCGTTTCTTTAAACGGAGTTCCATTTTATAACCAATACGCTGGCATGAGCGAGCCTCTAACAAGAGAAATCAATTCTTTTGACAACTATAACGGGCATCCTGCACCACTTTCTCCGGGTGCTGAAAATGGGTCGGGAGGAAGATACCATTACCACATGGAGCCTTTTTGGCTTACAACTAGCGCAGGAAAAGACGCTCTACTTGGTTTCTTATTAGACGGCTTTCCAGTTTATGGTCCTGAGGAAAACGGAAAAACAATATCTACCTCCGACCTTGACGCATATCACGGTCATTCGCACTCGACAAAAGATTTCAGTGAAGGTATATACCATTATCACACAACAGCAGACACACCCTATATTAATGGAAGTGGTTATTATGGAACGCCCGGCACAGTTAGTAATTAAAATTATAATGCTTTTCTTTTTTTTAAGCCTGAGTTGTAATAGGCCTAATGAAGAACTCCGAATTCATTATTCCGATTCAGATTTAAATTTGTTTAAGTCAACAGTTACTTACCAAGACAAACCACTAAGCGGAATGGTTTTTCAAAACTACGAAGGTTCATCAACTGTTTATTCCACTCAGACCTATCGAAATGGTCAAAAAAATGGGGTATGGAAGAAGTATTTCCCAAGCGGAAGGTTAAAGGAGGTTCGAAAGTATAAAATGGGTAAAAAACAAGGTGACTTTATAGGATATTTCTCTAATGGGGCTCACAACTTTATTTTCCAATTTACTGACGGAGAATACAATGGAACAAATAAAATTTGGACTATAAATGGAATTCTAATTGAAGAATCGAACTTTAAAAACGGGTATGAAGATGGGGCTCAAAAAAGATGGTATAACAACGGGAAAGTGAAGTCAAATTATATAATAAAAAACAATAGACGGTACGGCCTTCTTGGTACTCAAAACTGTGTCAATGTTTCAAAAAAAACAGGATATTTATAACTTTTTGGTTTTGCTAATGTTTGGGTGTTCAAACATTAATGAAAACAGCATTCCCTATTATGATAGTCCTGATTTTACACCTCATTTTCTTAATCAAAAACAGGCTGAAACTCGAATTTCTCATACAATCCCCGAGTTTACTCTTACGGATCAATATAATAATGATTTTATTTTCTCAAAATCTGAAAACAGCCTGCATGTTGCCAACTTTATTTTTACAACATGCTCCGACATTTGCCCAAACATGACTTCTAATATGAAGCTGGTTGAAAAGGCTTTTTTTAATGACTCGCTTGTTAAAATTTTATCATTTAGTGTGGCTCCATGGATTGATACACCAAGAAAACTTTTTGAATACGCTAATTTTTATGATATAAAAACCAATAATTGGTTTCTTTTGACTGGAGATAAGAGTAAAATCTATGATCTAGCTCGAAGATCCTATTTTGCTGAGGAGGATTTTGGATTTTCAAGAGATAGTACAGTTTTCCTACACACTGAACATTTTATTTTGGTTGATCAAAATAGAAAAATTCGAGGAATTTATAATGGTACACTAGAGCTTGAAACACAGCAATTAATTAAAGATATTTCTGCTCTTAAAGAGTCTCTATAAAGTTTAAATTAAAAGCATTATTTTTAATGCTACATGAAAAAACTTGAAAGAAGCTTGTCATTACCTTATGTAATAGCCATTAGTATTGGAGGGATGCTAGGAAGCGGGATCTTTGTTTTACCGGGTTTTGCTTCAGGCTTGACGGGGTCTTCAGTATGGCTTGCTTATCTTTTAGGCGCAATATGTGTATTACCAGCCGCTTTATCAAAGTCTGAATTGGCCACGGCAATGCCCTCTTCCGGTGGAACTTATGTATATATTGAGCGTGCTTTTGGTCCTTTATTTGGAACTATTTCTGGAATCGGTCTATGGCTTTCTTTACTCTTAAAAAGCTCTTTTGCATTGATTGGACTTGGAGCATATTTGAGTGTTTTGATAAATATAACTGACGCTAACATACCTTTTGTTGCTCTTGGTTTTTTAGGTTTTATCGTTGTACTAAATATTATTGGTGTTAAAAAAGTTGGTAAGGTTCAGTTGGTTATTGTAGCTATATGTTTTTTATGTTTAGCTGCTCTTTTTGTGATTGGATTTCCCAAGGTTGAAAACTCAAATCTTGACCCTTTCATGTCTGATGGAAACCTTGGGCTTATTACTGCTGTTGCATTTGTATATATTTCTTACTCGGGTGTTATCAAAGTTGCTGCGATTGCAGGTGAAATTAAAAATCCAGATAAAAATCTTCCATTAGCTATGATTTTGTCATTATTAGGAATTACCACAATATATGTTTTTACTTCATTTGTTTTGGCAGGAAACATTAATCCCTCTAGTTTAGCTGTTGACATCAAACCCATATTTACAGCAGCTCAATTGGTTGGCGGTAGTTATTTTGGATATTTTGCAGCTGTTGTTGGGGTTCTGACACTAATGTCAGGTGCAAACTCTGGCGTTTTAGCATCTTCAAGGTTTCCTTTTGCAATGGCAAGAGACTTACTGATGCCTCAGCCTTTTGCTAAAATCCACTCAAAATATTTAACACCTGTTTTCTCAATTCTTTTTACAGGGCTTTTGATGTCATTTGTAATTCTCTTTCTTGATGTTGTTAAAATTGCGAAACTGGCAAGTGCATTTATGGTTATGATGTTTGTTTCTGTAAACTTTTGTGTAATAATCCTTCGTGAAACTTCCGCACAATGGTACAAGCCAACATATAGCTCACCCCTTTATCCAATTTTACAAATATTTGGTATTATAAGTGGTTGTATTTTACTCGTTCTTTTGGGGTTGTTACCATTGCTTTCAATTGTTTTAATTTGTGTAATTGGAGTCATCACCTACTCAGTCCTCGGAAAAAAAACAGCTCGAACTGGAGTTCTAACAAACTACGGACAAGGGGCCGCTCTTTTCTTGTTTTACAAAAAGAATATCGATAACACAAAAACAATAGAAAACACAGGCCCTTCAAGTTTAGATGGAAATTTGGCGTCTGACGCTGGAACTATTGTCCCTTTACTTGGTAATGAAAACTCTCCTGAGATGTTAGTAGAAATTGCTTGCTCTTTAAATACAAGAAATGCTGTCCAAACTGTTAATATTACTGAGGTGCCTAACCAAACATTTCTTGAAGCTTTAAATACAGATACCCCAAAAATTCTTTCAATAGAAAGAAGGTTGAAGCGGCTGTCTAAAAATCAAGATATGGATGTCGATTTTGAATCTTTGGTCACGCATGATGTTTCTAGTACAGTCGCCGAACTAAGCGGACAAACCAATTGTGACTGGCTGGTTTTGGGATGGGATGGTCGAGCTCACAGTGGGCTGCTGGTCAGAAACCCAATTGGATGGCTTTTGACCAATATCAACTCTAACTTTGCTCTTTTCAAAGATAATGGAATCAAAAATATTGGAAGAGTTGTTTTGGCCTTAAGGCCTGGCAGGAAAGATCGAAACTTTTTAAAAGTGGCTGAAAGAATTTGTAAATCTTATGGCTCCTCACTAACCTTGTTACACATTGTTACACCAGATTTTCCCAAAGACCAGGCGTTAAAAATGAAAAAAAAATCAGCCTCTTTACTTTCTGAACTGAAAATACAGACTGATTTAAAAATAGTCGAAAGCGAAAATCCAACAGAAATGGTTTCAGAAGTTTCTGCCGAACACGACCTTTTGATACTTGGTGCTCCTGAAAAAAATAGCTGGCTTAATGTTTTATTTGGTGGGGGAAGAGATAAGTTTACTGAAAATGCCGCATGTTCTGTTCTTCGTCTAACAATAAAAAATTAATTATGAATATCTTTCCAATAGAAGCTGGAAATTTTAAGTTAGATGGCGGGGCGATGTTTGGTGTTGTTCCTAAATTCTTGTGGCAACAATCCAATCCGCCAGACAATGATAATTTAATTGAAATGTCATCCAGATGTCTTTTAATTGAAAATGGTGACAGACTTATACTTGTAGACACTGGGATGGGAAACAAACAATCTGACAAGTTTTTTAGTCATTATAAAAGGTGGGGTGATTTCGAGCTCACAAAATCTATAAATGAAGCTGGCTTTTCAATTGATGAGGTGACAGATGTTTTTTTAACCCACCTTCATTTCGATCATTGTGGAGGCGCTTCTTACATAAACTCAAAAAACGGAAAAAACGAAGTGCTTTTCAAAAACGCACATTACTGGTCCAATCAAAAACACTGGGAGTGGGCAACAAACCCAAATCCAAGAGAAAAGGCTTCTTTTTTAACAGAAAACTTAAGTCCAATTCAAAAATCTGGAAGATTAAAGTTTTTAGAAGAAAAAAATAGAGGATTTAATTATTACGATCACCTTGGGTTTGAAGTGATGTTTGTTAATGGTCACACGGAAAAACAAATGATTCCTAAATTTAGATACAAAAATAAAGATATTGTTTATGTTGCTGACCTAATACCTACCGCTGGTCACATTCCACTACCGTACTTAATGGGATACGATGTTAGGCCATTAGTAACAATGCAAGAAAAAAGTTTATTTTTGAGGTCTGCTTTTAAAAACGGAGAATATCTTTTTATGGAACACGACCCTTACAATGAGATTGTATCTTTAAAAAACACAGAAAAAGGAATACGCTTTGATAAATCTTTTAAATTATCTGAACTATAATATGGCTTTACGACTTTTTTTAATATTTATTACAATAAACTTTGCATACTCACAAAACTATTGGCAACAACATGTGGATTATCAGATGGACATTGATATGAATGTTGAGGACTTCACTTTCAAGGGAACACAAAAAATTGTTTACACAAATAATTCTCCTGACACATTAAATAAAGTTTATTACCATCTTTTTTTTAATGCTTTTCGCCCTGGAAGTCAAATGGATGTTCGTTCAAGAACGATCAAAGATCCTGATAGGCGTGTTCGAGATAGAATTTTTAATCTATCAAATAAAGATTATGGAGCTCTAAATGTTAGCTCCATTAAACAAAACAGCCAAGCTTTAATGTTTCAAGAGAATGAAACTATTTTATTGGTTAGGCTGGAAAAGCCTCTTCTGCCAGGAAAAAAAACAACACTTAACATGGTTTTTGAAGGTCAGGTTCCGCAACAAATAAGAAGGTCTGGTAAAATGAGTAAGGAAGGTGTTCACTTGACAATGACTCAGTGGTTTCCAAAGCTTGTTGAGTATGACCACGAGGGCTGGCACCCTAACCCATATATTGGGCGTGAGTTTCACGGAGTTTGGGGAGATTATTCTGTCAACATTACAATTGACAAAAGCTACGTAGTTGGAGGTACAGGTTACCTACAAAATGCGGATGAAATCGGACATGGATATTCAAAAAAAGAAACCAAACAAACTGACAGCTCAACAAATACTTGGAAATTTTATGCACCCAATGTCCACGACTTTGCGTGGGCTGCTGACCCCGATTACATTCACGACATTGTAAAATCAAGCTCCGGAGTTGATTTACACTTCTTTTACAAGCCCTCGGTTAATACTGCTGATTGGAAGAAACTACAAGATGATTCGATAAAATTAATGGACTATTTTGAGAAGAATCTGGGTCCTTATCCTTGGAAACAATATTCTGTAATTCAGGGTGGAGATGGAGGAATGGAATACGCAATGTGCACTATGATCACTGGAGAGCGCTCCTACCCAAGCCTATTGGGTGTTACCAACCATGAATTAGCCCACACTTGGTTTCATCACATTCTTGCAACCAATGAAGCAAAACATCCATGGATGGACGAAGGTTTTACAGTGTTTATTAGCGCTCTTGCTGAGAATCATGTGACAAGTGTTGATTCAAACTTTCCTCACAAAGGTGATTACGACAGCTATTACGCATTAGTTAAATCCGGTTACGAACAGGCCCAAACTACTCACTCAGACAGATATGATTATAATTATGCATATGGTGTGAGCGCCTACAGTAAAGGAGCTGTTTTTCTAGCACAACTAGGCTATATTATTGGAGATGAAAATCTAAGAAAAACTTTGAAAAGATATTATGATGAGTTTAAATTCAAGCATCCAACTCCTAATGACTTTAAAAGAGTTGCTGAAAAGGTTTCTGATCTAGAGCTCGAGTGGTATCTTAACGAATGGACCCGAACGCCACACAAAATAGACTACGGAATCAATATTACATCTCTTGAAAATGATCGCTTAGTCATTCTTGAACGTAAGGCTAGAATTCCAATGCCTATTGAGCTTGTGGTCTATTTCTCTGATGGGTCATCAGAAATGTATTACATTCCAAATGATTTGATGTTTGGATATAAAAAATTTGATGCAGAGGTGAACTACATGGAGCCTTGGAATTGGGCTTCCTCTCAATATGAATTTAAAATCGAGGGCTTAAAAAAAATTATTAAAATAGAAATAGATCCGTCTAAAAGACTAGCAGACTTTAACCAAGTTGATAACATTATTGAAATCCCTCAATGATTTTCTCTTTAAAAAGTAAAAAAAAAATTGACATAATTTTTGAAAAAGGCGTTTCTGTAAAATCAAAGCACTTACAAATCAAGTCCTATAATTTTAAAGACTCTGAAATAAAATTCGGGGTCAGTGTTCCTAAGAAATTTTTTACATCGGCAGTTAAAAGAAACCTTATTAAAAGAAGACTTAGGGAGCAGGTTAAAAAATCTGATTTTCTGGAAACAGTAAAGCCTGGTGTTTCTTTTTTTATTATTTATCATTCAAAGAACATCTTGCCGTCAACTGAAATTAAACAAAATCTTGAAGCCTTGGTTCAAAGAATATAGCCTCTTTCTTGTTCTTTACGCCATTTCGTTTCATTTCTTCCAAGTTCCACCATACCTATAGTTTGGGTTATCTTCTTTTGCTAATATCAAACATGATTTGCAAGCAAAAACCCAATTTTTACCATCTTTATGTTGAATTCTAAACATTGTTGTAAAAGATACTTTACATATCTCACAATATTTTTTTTTCATAAATTCAGATACATTGCTGTGTGTGGAATTCCATCTTCCATATACTCTTCTCCTTTCGCTATAAACCCATGTGATGAATAAAAGTCTTTTAAGTAGGATTGAGCCGAAATCTTGATTGGGGATTGTTTCTTTTCTTTTAAATGTTTTAAGGATTTCTCTACCAGCAAATGTCCATACCCTTCTCCTCTATTTTTTTTTTTTACAACTGCTCTTCCAAAAGAAGCTTCTCTAAAATATGTGTTTTTTGGAAAAACCCTAGCATATCCAACAAGTTCACTACCTTCATGAAGCATGACATGGTCAGCTATTTCATCTTTTCCATCAACATCTTGATAAGGACATTCTTGTTCAACTATAAAGACTTCGGATCTTAAACTAAAAATATCATTAATTTGTTGTCGCGAGAGTTTTTCCCAAGACTTGATCTCTAGTTTCATTAACCTTATTCTTTGTTTATCTTGTTGACTCTAGCTTCGTGTCTTCCTCCTTCAAAATCAGTTTCAAGAAAAGTTTGCACTATTTCAATCGCCTGTTTGTTAGTTAAAAATCTGGCTGGTATACTCAATACGTTAGCATCGTTATGCCTTCTTATTAGTTCTGCTATCTCTTTACTCCAACACAAGCCTGCTCTAACTCCTTTGTATTTATTTGCAACCATGCTCACACCATTACCTGTTCCGCACATAATTATTCCCTTTTTTTTATTGCTTTTTGATATTGCTTTCGCAAGAGGGTGAATTACATCCGGGTAATCAACACTTTTACCAGTGTTGTCTCCCATGTTTTCAACTACATATCCTTTCTCTTCCAAAAAGCTTATAACCTCCTTTTTTAATTCAACTCCAGCATGATCATTTGAAATAAGTATGTTCATATCTTTACTTTAATGGTTAATATTTTTTTACAAAATTTTATTGATACGTGTTTAGTTAAATTTGTAAAACATTATTAACAAAAATACGCTAATTATTGACATCAGTATTTAATTTTTTTGTTAAGAGTCTAGTTATTAACAGCATTTAATATTCTGTTTATTATATTCTTTATCAGTGGTTTAATTTAAACATTTAAGTGTTTATTATATGTGTATAATGTGGTTTCTTGGTTTTTAAAATAGTTATTGTAGATATTAACATTATATCATTATTATATCTTTTTTAATCTATTTAATATTATAATAATGATTAATAAAAGAATTTGTTAATATGACAATTAACTACCAATATAGGATTACATTTACTAAACTTATATGTTTAGAATTAATATAGAAATACTAGAAAGAAAGATAACTTTTTTATTTTTCGAAAACCCTAAAAAAATATTTAATATTAAACAGATTAGTAGTTTTTCAGCTATAAAAATTAATGAAAGAGAAATTTATAAGATTTTATATTCTATTTCTAGAAAAAATTATATAAAAGACTTAGGAAGAGGGAAGTTCTGCTTTAATAAGCATTCAAACTTTCAAATTGGAAAAGTATTAAGAGGAAAGAAAAAAATAATAGACCTAGAAACATCCAAAGAGTATAAATTAACTAAAAGTCAAAAAACAGGATTATTTCCAGAAGATATTGTTTATTATCACTTTGATAAAAGAGAAAGGATAAAAATTGCAAGCTTAAAACAAAGAGAACTTAAAAAATATGTTGGGATAATAAAAAAGGAGAAAGGTTTAAATATTTTAAAAAATACAGGTTTAGATACAGACATTATTGTTAAAGGAAAATCTGAAGAAAACGATATGGTAACTGCCCACGTAACAGACTGGAAATACAACTTACCTGAGGGTAAAATATTAAAAATAATTGGAAACAAAGATAACACAGAAACACAAATACACGCAATCTTAGAAGAGTTTGGTCTTCCTTATTTTTTCTCTAAATCCATAGAAAAAGAAGCAATAAATATTTCTAAACAAGTTAAAAAAGATGAGAACAGGATTGACCTGAGAAATACACTTACGTTCACTATTGACCCAGAAGATGCCAAGGATTTTGATGATGCCCTTTCGTTTAAAAAGCTTAAAAACAACAACACAGAGGTTGGAATTCATATAGCAGATGTTACACATTACTTAAAAGAAAACACACCCTTAGACGATGAGGCTAAAAAAAGAGGAACAAGCGTTTACTTATCTGACCGGGTAGTGCCAATGCTGCCAGAAACGTTATCTAATGATTTATGTTCTTTAAACCCACATCAAGATAAAAATGTTTTTTCAGTTATTGTAGAGTTTGATAAGCAACATAAAATAAAAAAAACAAAGTTTGTTAAGTCTACCATAAATTCAAATGAAAGAATGTCTTATGAAGAAGTTCAATATATTTTAAACCAAAATAAAACACAAATACCCGCAGAAATCAGTGTTACCAGAAAGAATAGAAACGTATCATTCGAAGTTGAAAATGCAATTAAAGTTTTAAATTCTATTGCCGTAAACTTAAAGATGAAAAGACAAAAAGAAGGATCGGTTTTTTTTAATAAAGAGGAGGTTAAGTTTGTTGTTGAGAATGGAGAGCCTGTTGAATATAAAATTAAAAAGCAGAAACAAGCAAATTATTTGATTGAAGAGTTTATGCTTTTAGCCAACGTAATGGTAGCAAGAAAAATAAAAGAAAACAAAAGGCAAGCTGTATTTAGAATTCATGATTACCCTGATGAAGAGAAAATAGTTGAATTGGAAAGGTTTGCTAAAAATCTAGGTTATCAAATTAATATATCAAACAGTAAAAATATAAATGAATCAATAAACAATCTTTTAAAGAAAGTTGAAAACAGTCCAGAAAAAAATGTTGTTGATATGATGGTGATACGCTCTATGAGTAAAGCGAAGTATAGTACTAACAACATAGGTCATTTTGGGTTGGGTTTTGCAGACTATACACACTTTACATCACCAATTCGAAGGTACCCAGATATTATTGTCCACAGATTGTTAAACTCTATTTTGTATAACAAAACAACAAAGCAACAAAACCTTGAAAGTACCTGTATCCACTGTAGTAATATGGAAGAAACAGCAACCAAAGCAGAACGTTTATCCACCAAAATGATGCAGGTAAAGTATATGTCAAAACAAATTAATAAAAAGTTCGAAGCGGTTGTATCTGGAATCATTGAAAGAGGGGTTTTTGTTGAAATTAAAGGAAACAAATGCGAAGGTCTTGTTAGAATGAAAGACATACCAAACGATTATTTTGTATATGACGCTAAAAACATAAGAGCTGTAGGCCAACATACTTATGAAGAATACTCTTTAGGAGACGAGGTTTTGATAAAAGTATTACGAACAGACCTTGATAAAAAACAGATTGACTTTAAAATTTTAGAAAAAAAAGAATAAAAAGTAATTTTGCAGTAAGATGACAGACTATTTAGCAGCAATCCCACTTGGATTTATATTGTCTTTCTCCTTTGGACCATTGTTTTTTATTTTATTAGAAACAAGCATCTCAAAAGGGCTGAAGCAAGCGTTTTTAATGGACATTGGAATTGTTTTTTCTGATCTTATTTTTTTTACAATTGCATATGCAGGTGCCAGTAAAATTATAACAGCTGAAAATCAACCAGCCCTCTACATTTTAGGCGGTGTAATGTTGACAACCTACGGGACGGTTTCTTTTATTAAAACACAACAGAAGAAAAAAAAAATAAAAAAAGGCAAAGCTGTTGACAAACAAAACTTGCTCTCATTTCCTGTAAAAGGCTTTTTATTGAACATTATTAATGTTGCGGTGTTGTTTTTTTGGACAGGTGTACTATTTCTTATTGGGCCAAAATTTGAAATGAACCCCATAAAAGTCTGGACTTTTTTCTTTTTAACCGTTGGGACGTACCTATCTGTCAATCTAGCAAAGTATTATTTGGCTGGTAAATTAAAGTCAAAATTAACAGACACCTTATTGTTCAAAATTAAGCAGGCGCTAAATGTTCTTATTTTTATTTGTGGCCTTGTTTTGGTTTACAGGGGAATGTAAAAAACCCTCTCTACAGAGGGTTTTGTCTAGAGGCACCGAGCGGATTCGAACCGCTGTACAAGCTTTTGCAGAGCTCTGCCTAGCCACTCGGCCACAGTGCCTTAAGGATTCCAAAAATAATCTTTTTTAATAAAGCTAACGTTCTTTTTTTACAACAACACTTACATTTTCTACATCTCCCTCAATTGGCGGACAGATTTTACAAACTTTAACAGTCGTCTTTTTAATGGTTTTAAACGAATTAAAGAGTCTTTTTATAATCCGCTCACAAACGGTTTCAATTAATTTGGAAGGCTTCATCATCTCTTCTTCAACAATTTTAGTTACCATTCCGTAGTCTACCGTTTCATCAAGCTTATCGTTCTTAATTTTATGATCATCTTTTAGTTTAATCCACACGTCTGTGCTGTAATCTCCGCCAATTACAGTTTCCTCAGGTAAACAGCCGTGATAGGACCTTGTTCGAATGTTTTCGATGTGTATTATGTACATAAAGCAAAGATAATTTTTAATGACCAAAAAGAAATTATTTAACTTTGATTTTTTATGGAGAAAGGAAATAATTTTATAGAACAAATTATTAATGATGATCTCAGCTCGGGGTTCGACAAATCAAAGCTTAAGTTTAGATTTCCGCCTGAACCAAACGGTTTTCTTCACATCGGCCATGTTAAAGCAATTGTTTTAAATTTTGAGTTAGCAAAAAAATACAATGCTAAAATCAACCTAAGGTTTGATGACACAAACCCTGAAAATGAAGATCAAATCTACATTGACGCCATAAAAGACGATATAACCTGGTTACAATATGGTTGGGATAAAGAATGTTATGCCTCAGATTATTTTGGTCAATTACATGATTGGGCTGTTGAACTTATAAAAAAAGATAAAGCATATGTAGATTCTCAGACTTCTGAACAAATTGCTAATCAAAAAGGAACCCCCTTTGCACCCGGAATTGAAAGCCCATATAGAAACCGTTCCATTCAAGAAAGTCTGAATGTTTTTTCAAAAATGAAAAATGGAGAATTCAAGCCTGGCCAACATGTTTTGAGGGCAAAAATCAGCATGACATCTTCAAATATGCTAATGAGGGACCCTGTAATTTATAGAGTTGTTGATAGCCACCACCCTAGAACAAAAGACAAATGGAAGGTTTACCCTATGTATGACTGGACGCATGGGGAGTCAGATTACATCGAACAAATTTCACATTCTCTGTGTACACTAGAGTTTAAGCCCCACAGGGATCTTTATGACTGGTTTTTAGATCTTATTGTTGATTTAAGAAAGGTTAGACCGAAACAAAGAGAGTTTGCAAGACTTAATCTTAGTCATACGATTACTTCTAAAAGAAAACTTCTGTTTCTGGTTCAAAACAACATTGTATCTGGCTGGGACGACCCAAGAATGCCAACAATTTCTGGATTAAAGAGGAGGGGGTATACACCGGAGTCTCTAAAGAAGTTTGTTATTACCGCCGGAGTAGCAAGAAGGGAAAATATTATAGAAATGTCTCTTTTGGAGTTCTGTATTAGGGAAGATTTAAACAAAAAATGCAACAGGTTAATGGTGGTTCAGGATCCAGTAAAAATACTGATTTCCAACTATCCAGAAGACAAATCAGAAGAGTTGTCAATAGTTAATAACCCAGAAAACCTTGAGTCAGGGTCAAGAAATGTTGTTTTTGGAAAACAGTTGTATATTGAAAAAAGTGACTTTCTAGAAACCCCCCCAAAAAAGTATTTCAGGCTATCTCCCGGTAACGAGGTAAGACTTAAGGGCGCATACATTATAAAGGCAGAAAAGGTAATTAAAAACTCTGATGGTAAAATTATTGAAATTGTATGTACATATGATCCAAATTCAAAAAGTGGATCAGGCTCGCCAGAAAGCCAGAGAAAAGTAAAAGGAACCCTACACTGGGTTTCATCCGATTCAAACATCCCTGTTGAGATTCGTGAATATGACAGGCTTTTTGAGCACCCCTCACCTGGAGACTTTTCTACTGACGAGATTGAAAAAGCAATTAATAAAGATTCTATTAAGATTTTTCAGGGATTCGGAGAAAAACAACTTATGCACTCATCCGTAGGGGACTCCTTTCAGTTCCAGCGAAAAGGGTATTACATTAAAGACAAGGACTCAAGCGGGTCAAAGCATGTTTTCAATAAAACTGTTTCACTGAGAGATAATTGGAAAAACAGAAATTAAACTAAATGTTTATTTTTTTTCTTGCTCCTCTTTAGCTTTAGCAGCTTTTTTCATTTCTTCCCCTATTTGATTACTAGCAGTAAATGAAGCAACCATATTGTTTAGCATCTCTGAGCCTGCTTGAGGAGAGTTTGGCATAAGGATCAGGTTGCTGTTGCTTGCTGAACCAACCGATTGTAGAGTGTCGTAGTGTTGTGTAACCACAATTAAAGCGGAAGCTTCTTGAGAGTTTATGTCAACGTTATTTAAAACCTTAACTGAATCTTCAAGACCTCTGGCAATCTCTCTTCTTTGATCAGCAATTCCTTGACCCTGAAGCCTTTTGCTTTCTGCTTCAGCCTTTGCACGCTCAACAATAAGAATTCTTTGCGCATCTCCTTCAAATTGTGCCGCAACTTTTTCTCTTTCAGAAGCGTTAATTCTGTTCATAGACTCCTTAACCTGAGAATCGGGGTCAATATCTGTAACTAGCGTTTTAATTATATCGAAACCATAATTTTTCATAGCTTCATTTAACTCACCTTTTACCGCAATCGCGATATCATCTTTCTTTTCAAAAACATCATCTAATATCATTTTAGGCACCTCAGCCCTTACAACATCAAAAACATAAGAGGTGATTTGATCTTGTGGATAATCTAGCTTATAAAAAGCATCATACACCTTGTCTTTTATTACCTTATACTGTACCGATACTTTAACTTTAACAAAAACGTCATCTTTAGTTTTTGTTTCAACAACTACATCGAGTTGTTGTATCCTTAAACTAAGCCTTCCTGCAACTCTGTCTATAATTGGTATTTTTAATTGTAAACCAGAGTGCCTAGTGTTTGTAAATTTTCCAAACCTTTCAACAACTGCAGCGGACTGTTGTTTAACAATGAAAAAGGTTCCAAACAGTAGAAGAACAAACAATAAGATTAAAAAGGGAGTGAGAAAGACCATGGTTATAATTTTAAAAATGTGTTATGAATTTACGAAATAATAGGGACTTTATAAAACCTTCAACTAATTAAGTCGGAGAGATTCAAAAGTCTTTTTAAGACAGCCTCTTTTCCTACTAATTTCATTGTTTCAAAAAGATCCGCACCAGCTAGTTTGCCAATTAAAGCTACACGAAAAAGCCCCAAAAACTTCCCAAAACTAATCTCTCTTTTGCACGCAAGCTCTTCAAAGTTTTGTTTAATAATTTCAGTTTTATTGAAATCTGAATTTGTAATTATATTAGCGCTCAAAGACAATAAGGTTTTTGCTTCCTTAGCTTCAAACTTTTTTAAAAACTTAAAGTCAAAATCTTTTGGGTCTGAAAAGAAATAACTTGTTGTTTCAAAAATGTTTGTAGTTACAGACAGTCTATTTTTTATCAAGGATACGATATTAGGTATTTTGTTTTTATCAAAGCTTGTTTTGTTTCTTTCAAGCTCACCTATTAAGAGTTCTTCAAGCTTCGAGTTTTTAATAGATTGTATGTGCCTTTGATTGAACCAGAGGTTTTTTTTCGGATCAAATCTTGCGCTCGATTTGTTAAGCGCATCTAATGAGAAGGATTTAATTAAGTCGTTTATTAAAAAGAACTCTTCATCATTTCCAGGGTTCCAACCAAGAAGCGCTAAGAAGTTTAAAACAGCTTCAGGCAAATAGCCCTCCTCCCTGAAACCTTTGATCTCTAGATCGCCTTCCTTCCAAGAAATAGGAAAAACCGGAAACCCAAACTTCTCTCCGTCTCTTTTAGAGAGCTTTCCTATTCCTTGAGGCTTAAGGATTAGCGGAAGATGAATAAAAACGGGTTCTTTTTGCTTAAAAGCTGAATATATAAGGCTATGTAGAGGTAAAGAAGGCAGCCACTCTTCTCCTCTTATTACGTGTGAAATTTTCATGTCTAAATCGTCAACAACATTTGCAAAATGGTAAGTTGGATTGCCGTCGCTTTTGTATAAAACTTTGTCGTCCAGAGTGTTAGAGCTGACCTGTACTACACCCTTTAAAAAATCCTTACATTTAATTTCTGATGATTCGGGCACTTTAAATCGAATTACATATTCACAGCCCTTCGAAATAAGTTTATTTGTTTTGTCATTTCCAAAAGAAATGGAGTTCTTAAGTTGTTCTCTGTTTTTTGGACCATACACAAATTTATCCCCATTGTTTTCACATTCGTTTCTGTAAGAGTTGAGCTCGTCTTGTGTGTCAAAAGCATAATACGCATAATTATTTTCAATTAGGTAGGTAATTTTTTCATTATAAAGTTTTTTTCTTTCACTTTGTTTGTATCCAATACTACCCACGTTCGGTCCTTCATCTGCTCTTAAACCTGCCCAATCCAAAGACTCGTAAATATGTTCTTCACTGTTTTTGACATATCTTTTTTGATCAGTGTCTTCAATTCTAAGAATGAAGGACCCGTTGTGCTTTTTTGCAAATAAATAGTTGAACAAGGCTGTCCTTAAACCACCTATGTGAAGAGGGCCAGTCGGACTTGGGGCGAATCGAACACGGACAGGAGTTGACATATCTAGCAAAAATAGTTTTAAAGAAAGACTTTTTAAAACTTTTAATTGGATTTCATTTTTTTTGGAACAAGCGGGTTCATGATCTTGAACCAAATTGGGGGAAAAAGACTTAAAATAATTGAGCTAGGATATCCGAACGGAAGTTCAGGGCTTTCTTTAAAATAGTCCAGTAACTGATATTTTTTTGAGGACTTGTAGTGGTGGTCGCTGTGTCGGGTCAATTCATATAATACGATTCTACCAATACTGTGGTTTGAGTTCCAAGAGTGAATCTCACTAACTCTCTCATATCTTCCAGAGGGGAGTTTG
>TARA_B100001057_G_scaffold246629_1_pt1 | contig 24125 bp, 21 predicted proteins | sample TARA_B100001057 | Tara Oceans TARA_B100001057 (sample SAMEA2621839) | marine metagenome | biome: marine biome (ENVO:00000447); feature: surface water layer (ENVO:00002042); material: "saline water (ENVO:00002010), including plankton (ENVO:xxxxxxxx)" | depth 5 m
ACTTCTCGCCCAATACCTCCAACGCCCACAACGCAAATAGTTTTACCTGATAGCAACGTTGGCTTATATTTTGAAGCTTCAAACTTTTTGTTTGACCGTTCTGTACCCGCAATATTTACACCTTTAGCAAAGTGCAGAATACCAGCCAATGTGTATTCTGCGATTGGTAAGTTGTTTGCATAACCGCGCGATGATGTTACTAAAATATCGGAGTTCCAAAGGTCGCCCCGTAACATGTTTGAACTTCCAGCTGGTCTTTGGTGTACCCACTTCAAATTTGGCGACCTACTCTTTATGTCCAAAGGAAAAGGAAAACCAACAATTATTATATTGGCCACACCAAGAAGTTTATCACGTTCTAATTTGGACGATTGGCCGTTAGAGTGAGGTGTTAAATATCGTTCGCTGGTAAAGTTGGGCCATGTATCTCGGATTTCGCCATCGAACCATCCTGGGGCCATCGTTAATTCTATGGACGCGTCTGTTTTTGTGATCTCCTTTTGGATACCTTCTGGCAATGGTGTCAATGAAAGGATGTTTAAACTCACGTCTTTGGCTCCCATGCTTTTGGGGCAACTATTTCAATGTCTGTGGCTATATCAATAATTACAGGTTTATCAAGTTTTAGAGCCTTTTGAAACGCAGGTGCGATTTCGTTCGCTTTTTCAACTCTTATCCCAACAGCACCCATATTTTCTGCTATTGTTGCAAAATTTATTTTATTTTGTACCCAGATATCTTGTGATTCTTTTGTTGGTTGATCATCGTAGATTGCAGAGATACTGGCTTTTGCCATGTTTCCCGAGTTATTATTGTTAATAATTGTGATAGTATTTATGCCCGCTCTTACCGCAGTTTCTACTTCGGCCATATGGTACCAAAATCCTAAATCCCCCATAAAGCAAACTACTGGACGATGGGGTGCACCGCATTTGGCACCTAGTGCCGCAGGAAAAGCCCAGCCTAAATGTCCAGCACTTCGGATATAACTTTGACCCTCATGTCTTTTTTCAAACATCCCACCCATCCACATTCCTGAATGGCCCGTATCCACAACTATAACAGCATTTTTAGGCATTCCATTAGATAGTTCATTGACTATCCTTTCTGGACGGATGGGGTAAGCATCGGATTCATAAACACCTTTGAAGTCTATTTCGTACGATGTGCAAATCTCTTTAACCTGCTTAAGCCATTCAACACGTTCCTTAGGGACCGGCACATTTAACTCATTCATTTTTTCAAGTGTTACTCTGGCGTCTCCAACTATTGAAACATCGGTTGGATAATTGCGCCCATTCACTAGGGGATCTATGTCAATTTGAATAGTTGAGGTTCCCTTTGCTGGAATTGTCCAAAAGTGAGTAGTCATTCCACCGGCTCGCGTCCCAACAAAAATCACAAGATCTGCTTCGGCCACCACTTGATTAGCAGACCGTCTTGAATATGTCCCAACCACTCCGACGGAAAGTGGATTATTATCTAAGATAGCGTCTTTCGCATTAAGGGATGTTGCTACGGGAACATGCATAGCTTCTGCGAGGGTATTTAAAGCTTCATATGCCCCAGAATATCTAACTCCTGCACCAGCTACAATCACTGGCCGTTGCGCCTCTGATATTCGCTGTGCTGCTTCTCTTACCTTATTTAAATCGGGTTGAGGACGATCTGGTGGAACTTGCCCGTATTGTGCTTCAATCACCCCGTCAAAATCTATCTCAGCATTCTCGATGACTTGGCCCGTATTTCCTGCTAATTGCAGGTGAACGGGTCCTGGGCTTCCAGTCGTTGCTGCTCTAAATGCTTGCCTCAGCATGTCGGGTAGGCGCTCTGGATCGTCTACTACTGAATTCATCTTAGTGTATGGAGTGAACGCCGGAACATCATCTACTTCCTGATATGCCCACCGGTCTCGATGATTAGCTTCTCGCCCTCCCGTTAGCGCTATTACAGGACTTTTTGCCAAATGAGCATCTCGCAGTCCTGCGCATAAGTTCAATGCACCGATGATTTGCGCCATACAAATACCAGGCCGTCCAGTTACACGGGCGTAACCGTCGGCCATATATGCTGCACCTGCTTCAGAATGTGCATGGATTCCTTTAATTGAAGTTCTTCTTTCTATCTCTCTTAACATTCGGCGCAAAACTGCGGGTAAGTAAAAAATATGAGTTACCCCATAACCCTTGAGCATATCTGCCATCGTGGCGGCTGCAGTTTGGTGTTCCATTTTGTTATACCCCAAAAGTTATGGTTATTAATAAAGATCAAAGAAGTTTTGAATAACCTCTGTGTCGGTTGACTTAGTAAGTGCTAGCATCGCTAATACTCTAGCCTTTTGTGGATTAAGATTATCTGCGGCAATAATCCCGGCATCAATCATTGACTGTCGACGAAGGACCCTTCCACTTCCAGCTCTGGTGCTGTAAACAACGATTATATTTTTATCTAATGCTTTGTTTATCGCTTCCATTTGCGGTGATGCAGGCAGTCCAGGTGCAAGAGTGGAAATGACTATTGCTTTTGCGCCGGCAGAAATAAATGCTTCGATCGCTATTCCGTCTGCGCCAGCGTAACTTGGTACTATGTCAACTCGTGGTAATTCAGAAATAGAACTTGTATCAAAAACAGTATCTAGTGTGTGAGGACGGTTAGGTCTTCTGTAAATAGCTATTTTCCCATCCGGGTCAGCGTATCCCAGCATGCCTAAATCTGGAGTTTGAAAAGTCTCTAACCGCAGCGTAGAGGTTTTTGTGACTTCTCGAGCAGCTTGTATTTCTTCATTCAATAGTACCATAACACCGAGGCCCGCGGTTTCTTTTGATCCGGCCGCACGTATAGCCGATAAAAGATTGCTCCCAGCATCTGTCGCAAAGCCTGATGATGGGCGCTGAGCTCCGATCATCACAATTGGAATTTTAGTTTTTGCTGTCAAATTGATAAAATAAGCTGTCTCCTCTAAAGTGGCGGTGCCATGAGTAATTACAATTCCGTCAATGTTATCGTGACTTTGATCGACCTCCTGAATTGTTTTGGAAAGTGCTAACCAGTCATCGGGGACGATGCCGGAGCTAGAAACTTGACGAACATTTATGGGAACAACATCAGCTGCTTCTTCAACCTCAGGAAACCGATTCAATATATCCGATATATTTAAGCGGGTGCCAAAGTCCATATACTCCCACACGTCGAGACTATTGCGACCAGTATATGAGATTGTACCACCAGTTCCTAAGAATGCTATTTTGGGTTTTAGATTGGACACGGATTATCCCTTTTGTAATTTGAGCCTCCATATTTACATGTTAGCCTGTTGATATGTAAATATATCGGAATTCCATTCTTTTATGTGCTAATTTTATTTTATGTTGAGAATGGCCCTATTTATTGATCGAGTATCTATTTTAGTGGGTTCAACTGCTGCTATGTTGGTGCTCCCATTAGGGTTGATAATGACATATGAAGCGTTGGCCCGATTCATCCTGAATTGGCCAACTTTTTGGGCATATGAGTTAAGTTATATGCTTACAGGAGCACATTTTGCACTGGGGATAGCATTGGTCACACGCAATAACGCGCATATCCGGATCGATTTTTTATATTCACGGATGCCTGCCCGATTAAAATATCTTTTGGACTTCACTATTTTGTTTTTTTTCATGGTGCCTCTTATTGTATGGGTCTCCGCAGGATTGGTGGAATACGCGTGGCGATCCTGGGTAATTGGTGAGACTTCTGGAGAATCTGGATGGAACCCACTCGTTTGGCCTGTGCGTGCAGCTGTGGCTGCTGGTTTTGTGATCTTCTCGGCACAATTAATTTCAGAAGTTATAAAAACAGGTTATCTAGCTTTCCCTCCAAATTCCAAAAACGATAGTAGATAGATCTATCTATGGACATCGTCACCTGGATGTTTCCGGTTTTATTAACGCTAATTTTTCTAGGTGTCCCTATTGCTTTTGCCCTTATGACAACGGCTTTCATTTTTGGCATCATAAGATTTGGGGAAAATACATTTTTTGTTTTTATGCATAAAGTAGATGATATTACCGGGGCATCGATTCTTGCCGCCGTTCCATTGTTTATTTTCATGGGAAATATGCTGGAAAAATCGGGTACAGCGGAGCGTTTATTTGAGGCCATTCACTTGTGGACACAAAGGCTGCCTGGAGGCTTAGCCGTAGGTACTATAGCAATGTGCGTTATTTTCGCTGCTTGCAGTGGTGTAATCGGAGCGACAGAGACTGTTGTTGGATTGCTTGCAACGCCCGTAATGCTGAGACATGGATATGATAAAGGATTGATTTCAGGAACCGTAACAGCTGGTGGATCCTTGGGAGCTATAATTCCACCCTCCGTTGTTGTGATAATCTTGGCTGCTGTTTCCGAAATGTCGTTAGGAGATATGTTTATTGGGATGTTCATACCGGGCCTCCTCATGGCATTCCTCTATGTCATTTATATTATTATTAGATGTTATTTGGACCCTAACGTCGGGCCGAGAATACTATTGGCCAACAATACTATGACCTTCAGATCGAAATTAAAACTGACGAGTGTAGCCCTACTTCCTCCTTTAATTCTTATAGTTGCAGTCCTTGGAAGTATAATGATGGGAATAGCGGTTCCGACGGAAGCAGCAGCTGTTGGAGCAATAGGTACCGTTATCTTAACCATTTTTTATAGAACATTTACGGTAGCTATAATGATGGAAGCAATGGTAAAAACGATAGAAGTTACAGCAATGATTTTGGTTATTGTCGTTGGTGGAACCATGTTTGCCAGCGTCTTTTTATCTTCTGGGGGCTTTGATGCAGTGCGAGCGGTCTTGGATTTCTGGGAGTTGGGTCCTTGGGGTACTTTAATACTTATTCTAGGTTTAGTTTTTTTGGCAGGGTTTGTGTTAGATGGATTGTCTATTATTTTAATAATAGTTCCCATAGGATTCCCATTAGTAGAGAGTTTCGGTTTTGACCCAATATGGTTTGCTGTTCTTTTTCTAGTTGTGAAGCAAACCAGTTATTTAACCCCGCCTATGGCTGGGGCGATATTTTATTTTAGAGCGATTGCGCCTCCAGAAATTACTTTGGCGCACATGTATAAGGGGGTTATCCCCTTTATTCTATTAGACTTGGTAGTATTGGTTTTAGTTATGGTTTTCCCCGAACTGGCGTTATGGCTCCCAGAAAAGTTATTGGGCAGTTAGATCAATTAATAATCATTAAGATTGAAAGAAGGCTATAATATCAGTAATTCCAGTTTTTACATCATTCTTCGCCTATTTTGAAATTTAAAAGAAGTATTTTATGAGAACCAATAATCCGCTTAGTCTGTTAAAAGACCCGGGATTCAAAAGAGTTTGGGCTGTGGGACTCCTCGCCAATACAATGCGGTGGCTTGAAATGCTTGCTATCGGAATTTTTGTATATGAGGTTACGAGCTCAGCCCTACTGGTAGCTATTATGACAGTAGCACGTCAGCTTCCGTTGGCTTTATTTGGAAGTTTCATAGGTCCCATCGCAGAAAAAACAAATAGAAAATATCTCTTAGTTATGGGTTTTACTATTATGACAATCTCCAGTGCTGTTATGGCATTGATGGCGAGTTGGGGGGTTATCGAAATATGGAGTATTTTAATTTGTGTTTTTCTAAACGGCACCTGTTGGGCATTAGATTATCCAGTCAGAAGAACCCTAATAGGTGAGTTTTCTGGAGCAGAAAATCTTGGGCGTGGTGTTTCCTTAGATTCAGCGACAAACAATATTACTAGGATGATCGGTCCATTTGCCGGTGGTGTCGTTTATGGCCTTTTGGGATTAGAGGGGGCGTTTATAATATCGGCAACGGTTCATTTAATCTGCGTTCTAATTGCAGCAAATTTAGTACTGAAAAAGAAATATATAAAAAGAGAAATAGAGCCGTATTTCAAAATGTTGAAAGAGGGTATTCGCATTGTTCGCAATTCTCCTGAGTTGATAGCTGTTTATCTTATAACCGTAATCTTAAATATTTGCGGATTTCCCTACGCTTCAATGGTGCCAGTTCTCGGAAGATCTGTCTACGAGGTGCCACCAGCATTAATTGGTGTTCTCTCCGCAGCTGAGGGTGCGGGTGCTTTTATAGGCGCCTTGATAGTAGCATTTGTAATCAGACCGGCTGGTTTTAGGCGCACCTATCTATACGGCTCTCTGGTATTTCTAACTGGTATCTTTTGCTTGTCGTTTGTTGCTTACTATGGCTTTGCGGTTACAATATTGTTGATATCCGGGCTTGGCATGGCAGGTTTTGGAGCAATGCAGAGTACTTTGGTGCTTTCACTTGCTCCAGAAGAGGCTAGAAGTCGGCTGATGGGACTCCTATCAGTGTGCATCGGATGCGCTCCGATTGGTCTAATAAGTCTTGGTTTAATGGCAGACAATTTTGGGGCGCAGAACGCCCTAAAGATTATTTCTTTTATAGGCATCCTAGGGATTTTGGGTGTAGTTGTTCTCATACCAAGAATTCGCTCTTAATTCATCTTTACTGAGTAAGCAGTGCCAAAGTTATCCACAGAAAAATTGTAAATAGTTTATTTTTTATTTTTCTGTATATTGCAACACCATACAACATTCAGTAGGGTGGTCGCTAGTTGTACACTCTATCTAGCGGTTAGGTTGCGACGAGGCCAGTAGCCACATTTAATGTTTGCAGAATAGGAGGCAGGTAATGACCAATGAAGTAGTTAGTGTTTGGAATGAGGATCGTCTAGGACAACTTACAAAGCTATGGGGTCAAGGCTTGTCAATTACACAAATAGGATTGAAGTTAGGTGTAACTAGAAATGCTGTTGTTGGTAAGGTGCATCGTATGGGGCTACCTAAACGACAATCTCCAATAGTAAGATCAGATAAACCCTTTGAGCCTAAACGAAGGAAATTATCGCCCTTGACCTTTGCGGATTGGGATCGACATAAATGCTGCTGGCCAATAGGTGACCCAAGATCACCAGATTTTAAGTTTTGCGGAGATAAGGTTGTCGAAGGGCGGCCTTATTGTGAAGAACATTGCAATCAAGCATATACGAGCAGTAATAAGGACGAGCGCGGGAATAAGGTCGCTTAAATGGATTTTTTCAACGTCGAAGCAGATTATTATGCGTTTAAAGGATAGAATTGTAATAGTTACGGGGGGTGCTTCTGGTATTGGGAAATCAATCTCTATTAAAGCCGCTAATGAGGGGGCGAGGGTGGTCGTTGCAGATATCCGAGAGACCCCACTTGAAGGCGGCCAAAATACAGTAGATGCAATACTAATGGCTGGTGGCATTTCAACTTATATGGACACGGATGTAACTAACGATAATGATGTAAAAAAATTGGTTGCGAATACCGTAAAAAAATATGGCTCTCTTGATGTTATTGTAAATAATGCTGCGGCGCATGGCCGTGCTGCTTTACTGGAAACTACGGAACAGGAATGGGATAGAGTGATGGCTGTTGGGGCCAAAGGAATGTTTTTTGGGTGTAAATATGCGATTGAACAAATGCTGAAACAAAACCCCAGACAGGAGAGTGAGGTTCGAGGCCGCATAGTAAACATCTCGTCACAACATGGAATGATCCGTGCCCCCAATGATTTTGCATACGGGGTCAGCAAAGCATGCGCTGTATATATGACCCGACAAATAGCAGGAGATTACGCTAAATCCGGAATTGTTTGTAACGCTGTGGCTCCAGGTAAAATTCTAACAGGCAAGACTGGAGCAGCGATTTCTCCTGAGGCTATTTCCTACAGTGAGGATAGAACTCCGTGGCCGAGATTAGGTCGTTCAGAGGATGTTGCTTCTGCGGTAATTTTTTTAGCAAGCGATGAAGCCTCGTTTATAACAGGTGAAAATTTAATGGTAGACGGCGGGTGGATGGCTAATTAAACGTGATAACTGATGCCATTAATTAAACCTCAAACTACGTATTTTAAAGATTATCAACCTCCTAACTTCTTAGTAACATCTATTGAAGTTGAGGTTGATATTAAAGACAAATGGGCTGTTGTGACCTCAAAAATAAAAGGTCATAGAAATCCTAAAAGTATCATTGCCGATGAACCTTTAATTTTAAACGGTGAAGGTCAGACTTTGCTGGATATTAAGTGTGATGGACGTGTGCTCAAAGCAGATGAATATACGCTTACTGACAAAACACTCATTATAACTGATATAATTGATGAATTTTGTCTAGTTATAATTAGTAAAAATTATCCGCAAACTAATAAATCACTGGAAGGACTTTATCTGTCGGGCGGAATGTATTGTACGCAATGTGAGGCCGAGGGTTTTAGAAAGATTACATTTTTCCCCGACCGGCCCGATGTAATGTCTTTATATAGAACCAGAATTATCGCGTGTAAAACTGCTTTCCCAGTATTATTATCGAATGGTCATCTAATCGACTCTGGTGATCTGCAATACGGTAGACATTATGCGGTATGGGAAGACCCTTTCCCGAAACCATCGTATTTATTTGCATTAGTAGCAGGAGATTTAGCCTGCGTGGAAGATAGTTTTACAACTAAATCTGGTAAAATTATTTCACTTAAAATTTTTGTTGAGCATGGAGAAGAAAAACGGTGTCAGCATGCTATGACGTCTCTAAAAAACGCCATGGCTTGGGACGAACAAAAATTTGGCTTAGAATATGATCTAGATGTCTTCATGGTCGTTGCGGTTAGCCACTTTAACATGGGTGCAATGGAGAACAAGGGGCTCAATATTTTTAATAGTCGATATATCCTAGCTGATACAGAGACTGCTACCGACGCGGATTTTCAAAGAATAGAATCTATTATTGCCCATGAATATTTTCATAACTGGACAGGTAACAGAGTGACTTGTCGTGATTGGTTTCAATTAAGTCTTAAGGAAGGTTTAACTGTTTTCAGAGACCAAGAATTTACAGCTGATATGCACTCACGAGGAGTCAAACGGATAAATGATGTGAGATTACTCCGGTCCCTTCAATTTGCGGAAGATGCTGGTCCTACGTCTCATCCGGTTCGTCCAGAGTCATATGTGGAAATCAATAACTTTTATACCGTCACTATTTATGAGAAGGGTGCAGAGTTAGTCCGTTTAATTAATAACTATATTGGACCGGAAAATTTTAAAAATGGAATAAAGTTATATTTTAGGAGACATGATGGACAAGCTGCGACTTGCGAGGATTTTTTATCAGCAATGCAAGATGCCTCTGGAAAGGACTTATCCTCGATGATGTCGTGGTATACTCAATCTGGCACTCCGGAGTTGGAGGCCTCTATGGTATTCGACCCACAAAATAATGAGTTAGAACTGAATATTAAACAATTTAATCCACCAACATCAGATGCGAAGAAAAAGAAGCCACTGCCTATCTTATTGCAGCTTGGATTGCTCGATTATGATGGGAAAGAATATTTAGTAAAGCAAAATAACAGTAATGAGAAAAGCGAATACAGTTCGTTATTAAAAATGGAAGGTAGAGAACAATCATATATATTTACTGACATCAATAAAGCACCCGTGCCATCTTTACTGAGAGGTTTTTCATCGCCGGTTAAACTAAAACTAACGCTTGGCTACCAAGAATTGTTTGTTTTAATGACCCAGGAGAAAGATCCATTTGTCTGTTGGGATGCGGGACAGCAGTATGTCACCAAAATTATTCTTGAAATAGTTGAGGCTAAAAAAAATGAACAACAGTTCACAATTAATAAAGATTATATAAAGGGTATTGAGTCAATTTTATTAAACGATACTTTGGAACCAGCGTTAAGAGCAGAATTATTAAAATTACCCTCAGAAAATGATTTGGCACAAGCAATGGCTGTAATTGATGTAGATAATATTAATTTCGCACGGTGTTATATAAAGAAACACATTGGACAAGAAATAAGGGAAAAATTCCAAGAAATTTATCACGAGATGTTAGATGGTTTATCGCCGGTGGATTTGTCGACGGAAGCTATCGGACGTCGGGCACTAGCATCCGTATGTTTATTATATTTAACGGTTAAGGAAAACGTTGAGTCATTAAAACTCGCACTCAATCAGGTTATTTCAGCTAAATCAATGACCCTAACGATGGCTGCGTTGACTGCATTAAATGATGTCCAGTGTAAAGAGAGAGAGGTGGCGCTCGATAATTTTTTCTTTAAGTGGAATAAAAAGCCTCTCGAGTTAGATAAGTGGTTTAGTTTGCAGGCGTCGTCTACATTAGAGAGCAGTTTTCAGACGGTAAAAGACCTTACTAACGCTAAAGAGTTTGATATATTTAATCCAAATAGGGTACGATCGTTGCTGGGATCATTTGTGAATAATAACCCGGTAAACTTTCACCGTTTAGATGGAGAGGGGTACGAATTTTTAGCGGATAAAGTGATTCAATTAAATGGTATTAATCCCCAGGTCGGCGCCCGCTTGGCTGTCCCTTTAACCAGATGGCATTCGCATATAGAAAGTCGAAAAAAGAATATGAAATATCAATTAGAGCGTATTATTAATACGGATAAACTATCTGCTGATGTTCTTGAGATAGTTCAAAAGGGGTTAATCGAAGGTTAGGATCTAAAAAATGAAAAAGCATATCCTCGTGATTAATCCAAATAGTACTGAAGAAGTAACAAATGCAATGGACGCAGCTTTTGATCCACTTCGTGATTTAACCGGTCCTTCGATAACAAGTATCACTAATCCAAATGGACCACCTGGGATTGAGTCCCAAGAGCATGCAGATACAGTCGCCATACAGGTCTTAGATATAATCAAGGAGAAAGAGACCTTAGCGAATGCCTTTGTTATTGCTTGCTTCTCTGATCCCGGAATAAATAGTGCCCGAGAGTTTACAAGCAAACCAGTATTCGGTATTGCGGAAAGTGGTATTCTATCGGCTTTATCCTTAGGAAATAAATTTGGGATTATATCTATATTAGATAGATCGGTCCCTCGGCATATTCGATATATTAGATCCCTTGGATTAGAACAAAGGTTGGCAGGCGATATTGCTATTGGCATAGGGGTAACTGGGCTGAGTGATGAAACAGAGACTTTTGATCGCTTAGAAGTAGTCGGAGAAAAATTAATAAAAGATAAGGGGGCTGATACATTGGTATTGGGTTGTGCAGGAATGGCTAGATATCGAAACCGGCTTCAAGAGTCTCTAGGAGTGCCTGTGGTGGATCCGGCTCAAGCGGCGGTATCCCAAGCTATAACAACATTGCAACTATATTAAAAGAGTAATTGTACAAACCAAAATCTGTACCCGATTACTGACTTTTTATCATTTTAACGAAGCAAAAAAGCTGGTACGTGGTCCCCCATGCCTACTTTTGGCGACTTTGGACTAACTGGGGGAGGGACTTGTTCTCCATAATTATTGGTTGATGGGCGCGGTTTTTTATCAAACTTTCGTTGTTTGACTTGTTTTACGTTCTCTCGGTTAGGTTTTGATTTAGTTGTTAAAGAATCTTGATCGGTCGAAGGTTGCTTTTTGCCCTTAGATTGCTTTCCAATATCTAAATGAACGACGTCTATAGTTTTTTTTGTGAGCTTTATAATAGCCTGTATGTATTTTTCGTCTTCAGGCACCGCAAGTGTGAATGCTCGCCCTTCATTCCCTGCTCGGCCTGTACGCCCGATCCGATGAACATAATCTTCGGCATTAGTTGGCACATCAAAATTAAAAACATGGCTTAAGCCCTCTATATCCAAGCCACGAGCAGCGACGTCGCTTGCGATTAAGAGTTTAAAATCACCATTTTTAAATTTTGAAAGGGTCTCCGTTCGTGCGGTTTGTGGAAGATCCCCGTGTAATTCAACAGCATCATAGCCATGTTTGAGAAGAGAACGGTGCAAGACACCTATATCTCTCTTTCTATTGCAAAAAATTACAGCATTAGTTATGGACTCTTTATCTAATAATGCACGTAATAATCCCCGTTTTTGTTTGGTTTCTGTGTATATCAGTTTTTGGGTTACGGTGTCAGCAGTTGAAGCAGACGGAGCAACTGAAATTTCTTTTGGGTTCATAAGGAACGAATCTGCCAACTTTCGAATGCTCTTATCTAGTGTGGCCGAGAAAAATAAGGTTTGTCGTATTTTTGGCAAAAGGGATACTATTCGCTCTACATCTGGAATGAAGCCCATATCTAGCATTCTATCTGCTTCATCAATAACTAGTATTTTTACGTCATTTAATAGAATTTTACCTCGCTCAAAATGATCTAATAAACGGCCGGGGGTTGCTATAAGTACGTCTACACCACGGTCAAGTCTCTGTGTTTGATCAGCTAAAGTCACGCCGCCGATCAACAGAGCCTTGGTAAGATTTGTGTTTTTTCCGTAAGCCTCGAAATTATCGGCAACTTGAGCGGCTAGTTCTCTTGTTGGGCATAATATCAGCGATCTTGGCATCCTCGCTTTCGCTCTACCAGCCGCAAGTATATCTATCATTGGTAATGTAAAAGACGCTGTTTTTCCGGTACCCGTTTGAGCACAGCCCAGAACGTCTCTACCCGTCAAAACAATGGGGATCGATTGCTCTTGTATTGGCGTCGGCGTTGAGTACCCTGCATCAGTAACAGCAGTTACTAAACTATTGCTTAGTCCTAGATGATTAAAGCTCAAAATTTTTGACCAAAACGCTTAATATCCTTAATAATTTTGGTTGTGCTAACGGGTTCGCCATCATATGTCAATGAACATCCTTTTATTGAAGGTAGTGAAAGTTACTATGTGACATATTTACCGCGTTAAAACGACCTACGTTAGAAAGATCCAAAAGTTGTGCTTGATGTTTTTGAAAATGATTATCGTTTGTTCAAGGGCATGTAATCTCTTGCAGTTGGGCCGGTATAAAGCTGCCTTGGCCGCCCAATTTTTTGTGAGGGGTCTTCGATCATTTCTTTCCATTGAGCTATCCAGCCTGTAGTTCGAGCGACTGCGAATAAAACCGTGAACATACTCGATGGGAAACCCATCGCTTTGAGTATTATTCCCGAATAAAAATCTACATTAGGGTATAAATTGCGTTCAATGAAATATTCATCTTCCCTCGCAATCTTTTCCAATTCCATTGCTAACTCCAAAAGAGGATCGTTAACACCCAACTCTTCCAAAACTTCATGGCAACTTTGCATCATCACTTTAGCTCTTGGATCATAGTTTTTATAAACTCTATGACCAAAACCCATCAACCGGAAAGGGTCATCTTTGTCTTTTGCTTTCTTCACATAGTCGCTCACACGATTTTTATGACCTATCTCAGTTAACATATTAAGAACTGCTTCATTCGCTCCTCCATGGGCCGGTCCCCACAATGAGGCTATACCAGCAGCTATACAAGCGAAAGGATTTGCTCCTGATGATCCAGCTAAACGAACAGTTGACGTAGAGGCGTTTTGTTCGTGGTCGGCATGAAGGATTAGAAGTCTATCCATCGCTCGAGCCAATACTGGATTCATTACGTATTCCTCTGATGGAACGGCAAAGAGCATTTGTAGAAAATTCTCTGCGTAAGTCAAATTATTTTGGGGGTAATTAAATGGTTGTCCCAGAGAATATTTATACGCCATCGCAGCTATAGTTGGCATTTTTGCAATAAGCCGATATGAGGCAACCATCCTCGCATGAGGATCGGTTATGTCGGTAGAATCGTGGTAAAAAGAGGATAACGCCCCGACAACGCCACACATAATCGCCATTGGGTGCGCGTCTCGTCTAAAACCACGGTAGAAGTTCATTAATTGTTCATGTAGCATCGTGTGGTATGTAATATCATGAATAAATTTATCTGATTCTACTGGATTGGGAAGTTCGCCAAACAAAAGCAGATGGGCGACTTCTAGAAAGTTACTTTGTTCTGCTAATTGTTCGATTGGGTAGCCTCTGTGAAGAAGGATGCCTTTATCTCCGTCGATATATGTTAAGCCGGATTCACATGAACCAGTAGATGTGTAGCCGGGATCAAAAGTGAAGTGATCTGTTTCGCCATATAAACGACGAACGTCAATGACACTGGGTCCGGTAGCTCCATCAATAACCGGCAACGTGTATTTATCGCCGGTTTTGTCATTTATTAAAGTGAACGTTCCTGAGTTTTTCTCGTTCATTACTGGCATTCCTTTTTAAGCATAATCAGTTTTCGTTTTCTACTTCTACGAATTATCACTAGTGTATAGAGATATTTTATTTTCGGCAAACTGACTCGATGCGAAGATCTACTTCATCCCATCCTAGAACACTTGCAACCTCAAATATACTTGGGGATGAAGTTGTCCCGGTCAAAGCAACTCTTAAAGGTAATGCAACGTTTGCCAACTTTAAATTATATTTTTCTGCATAAAACTTAATAGCTGTTTCAATAGCTAACTCCGACCAATTCTCGATATTTTTCAATGGCTCTCTAAGCCCATTAATAATCTTGATGGCGTCTTCATTTAGAATATCTCTTGCCTTTTTATCTAATTGTAAAGGTGTTTTTGCCATATAAAAAGTTGAGATCTCTGCAAGTTCTTTTATTGTTTTTACGCGCGTTTTTAGTCCATTTATTCCTGCTTTAATACGGTGTATCGTTGTTGTATTTATTATTAAATTTGGATGTTTTTCCAATTCTTTTATTAACAGTTTAATTAGATATTCATCATCCAGATTTTTTATGTAAATGCTATTTATATTATCCAGCTTAGTGATGTCAAATCGGGATGCAGATTGTCCTACCTTATCAAAGTCAAACCATTTTAAAGCATCTTCTCTACTGATAATTTCATCATCTCCATGGCTCCAACCAAGTCTTAAAAGATAATTGCACAATGCATCGGGGAGATACCCAAGATCACGATAACTCTCTACCCCAAGCGCTCCATGCCGCTTCGATAATTTAGTGCCGTCGTGCCCATGTATTAGAGGTATATGAGCAAATACTGGTATTTCCCAATCCATTGCTTTGTACAATTGAATTTGTCGGAAAGCATTATTGAGATGGTCGTCTCCTCTTATAACGTGGCTGACCTGCATATCGTGATCATCGACAACAACGGAATGCATGTAGGTTGGTGATCCATCGGCTCTAAGTAGAATAAAGTCATCGATGACTTCATTATCTACAGTTACAAGTCCTTGGACCAAGTCATTTATTGATGTCTTACCTGTTAACTCTGTTTTTAGACGAACAACCGGCGAAATGTCGCTTGGCGCATCAGATGGAGAGCGATCTCTCCAAGAGCCATCATATAAATTCTTTCTTCCTTCTTTAAGTGCCTTACTACGCATTTTGTGAAGTTCTTCGGGGGTGCAATAACAGTGGTATGCGGATCCATTATCAAGAAGTATTTGGACTATATCTTGATGTCGTTTTATATTTTTATGTTGGAAAACAGTTTCCCCCTGGCCCGATAAACCCAACCACTTGAGGCCACTTAATATAGCTTCGGTTGCGGCTTCAGTGGATCTTTCTCTATCTGTGTCTTCTATTCTCAAGAGATATTTTCCTCCAAACCGTTGCGCGAATAGAAAGTTGAAAAGCGCTGTGCGAGCCCCCCCAATGTGTAAAAAACCTGTGGGTGACGGTGCAAAACGGGTTGTTATATCCATTACAAATGATTTCTTTTAACAGTTCTATTTAGAGCTTGGAGTTTATAACAAAAGAGTGCGTCTAATAAAATAAGAATGGGCTATTTAAGATTATTTTCAACCAGCGACGCTAGAGGTTTAACATTTATAATTATCAAACACGTAGTTTCTGTGATAAGCTCTTTAACAGCTTAAAAACAGAAATGATTTAATATTTTCGGATTATTCCCACAAGTTTACCCTGAACTTGGACTTGGTCGGGTCCAAATATTCTTGTTTTATAATCAGAATTGGCGGGTTCTAGTGCAATAGCGTGATGTTTTTTTCGAAGCCGTTTTAGCGTCACTTCTGTGTTATCTATCAATGCTACTACAATTTTCCCATTTTCTGCAGTCTCGCATTTCTCGATAATCGCCGTATCTCCATCAAAGATCCCAGCATCAATCATGGATTCTCCCTCTACTTCAAGCGCATAATGCTCGCCCTTGCCAATTAACTGAGCTGGAACAGGTACTGTATTGGTGTGATCGGTTAGAGCTTCTATTGGTTGGCCTGCGGCTATTTTCCCATACAATGGTAGTTCTACAGCTATCTCTGCTTTTTTAGCTAATCTGCTTGATGACTGAGGGAAGTTTCCTGGTATGACATTGGGAATAAACCCTTTTGTTGTTATTCTATCGTTTGCAAGAGAATTATTCTTGTTTTCGGTCGTATCGGATGCCGATTTAATTACCTCTAGGGCTCTGGCTTTATTTACAAGTCGCCTAATGAATCCACGATCTTCTAATGCGGATACCAAGCGATGTATCCCTGATTTGGATTTCAAATTTAATGCAGTTTTCATTTCCTCGAAAGACGGACAAACTTGATCGTCTTTAAGTTTTCTCTCTATGAATAATAATAACTCACGTTGCTTTCGTGTAAGCATTGAAGCGCCTTTCATTGAGAACAAAACCAAAACATTTGCTTTGTTCTACTTTAGTTCTCTTCAGTAGTCAATTGTTTAGGCATGCCCAAAATGAGGAGGAGCGAGACTTTTTTGATTTAATATGCGTCACAGACTGATTCACTGACAACTAGATCATTTATTTTTCAGACTTGGAGCCTGTAAAACCCTTTTGCGGTATCATGGAAGAGTTGCTGTTTTTCCACGGCGCTAGCATTCTGGGCTATACGTTTAAAACAGTTCCAATAAACAGCATAAGTTGAGGTTACTTTATCTACTGGAAAGTTACTTTCAAACATACACCGATTAGCGCCAAATGCTTCAATAGTGGTCTCAAAATATGGTGACCATAATTCTGCTAATTCTAGAGATGATGGTGGGTTGGAGTTAGATTCAAATTGATATCCATTGAGAACCATTCCGAGGCCACCAAGTTTAGCAAAGACATTGGGGCATTTTGAGAGAGCTTGGATAGATTGCTTCCATTCGGTGAAAATTTGATCCCTTTTATTTTTATAAGGACCTATACCTATCGGTCCGCCAAAATGGTTGAGGACAATTGGTTGAGCTGGAAAGTCTCGGGCGAGCGAGATAACATCACCTATTTGAGGATGGTATAGCCAAGCTTCAAAAGATAAGTCGAATTGTTTGAGTTTTGCAAATCCTTCCCTAAAATTTCTATCATTATATATCCCGGGCGGTGGGTTTGTGTGACTATTGTTTATATGTGGACTTGCGTCGTAGCCAGCACCGTAACGAATCCCCTTAAACCGACTGCCCCCAGCTAGAGTTTGGAGATTGAGTACTTCTTCAACGGAAGCCCCCATAGTTAAATCAGCAAAGCCTACAATACCAGCGCATATTGCTGTATTACCATATTTGCCACTTGCGCTCATCGCTGCGACGCCATTTACGAATTCTGTTTCACCAATCGGTTTTAAGTGTTCTGGACCGCTTTTTCGATACATTGACGCGCATTCAAGAAAAACAGTAGCGACTATATTGTGACCGCTATCCAAGTCTGAGAGTAAATCGTCAAGAAGGTATCGTTTACCTTTCATGTCCCACAGATGATGGTGCGGATCTATTATGGGAAGGTTGGGCTCCAAAATTTCTTCGGAAATCTGCGCTAACCATGAAAGATTTGGAGAGGGAATACGTGTTTCTAAGATCAGCTCTCCTTCATTAGTCATTATCTTCATCCTTCCGAAAAATTAATCATTATTAGATAACATTCTAATCTTGTTAAAATATCTGTTTAGTAGCCAATTTTACTGACTAGCTTATGAGTTAAAATTATCATTGTGATAGGCCCAGATACAGGTAGTTGTTTTAAAAACCGTCTTTAAATTCGATAAGCTTCACTTCATCACCGATAGTTCGCTTTGGATCGAATGGTGGACGAATTATAAGGCAATTTGCTTGCGCTAACACTTTCATCATAGAACTATCTTGATGTTCAAAGGCTTTTACAACCTTTATTCCCTCTTTGTTGATGAAAGAAATCGCTCTGATATAATCTTCGCGTTCATCGTTTTCGGGCACTGGTTCAGCAAGTAAAGCTGTTGCTTCTGATTTTTGATCAGGGTAAATACCCAGCATTTTATCGATTGCAGGCCTTACAAATACCGCGCCGCAAACCATCGTTGAAACAGGATTTCCAGGCAAACCTAACATTGGGGTATTATTTATTTGCCCAAAAATGAGTGGTTTACCGGGACGCATCGCTATTCTCCAGAAATCCAAGTCTAATCCATCTTCGCCGAAAGATTCTTTTCGCAATGCTTTTTGTATTAGATCATGTTGTCCGACGGACGCACCTCCGGTTGTGATTATTAGATCTGCGCCTATAGTATTTTTAAAAAATGATTGTATACCATCGATAGTGTCAGGAGCTATTCCCAAAATTATGGGGTCGCCGCCTGCTGCTTTGACTAAAGCAGATAATGTATAACTATTAGAGCTAACGATCTGGTTTTTGTTAATACTTTCACCAGGTCGCACAATTTCGTCCCCCGTTGCCAAAATTGCTATTTTAGGTCTGCGTCTAACAGACAGCCATGGTATATTCATAGCAGCCGCTAGACCAATATCTCGGGAAGTTAACTTTTTTCCTCCCTTTATTCCGAGTTCTCCTTTTTTAAAATCAAGCCCCAACGATCTTATATACCGGCCTTTTTGTGGTCTTTGCCGTACTATTATACGCGCGCCATCATTTTCATTTTCTGCATCAACATTTTCTTGAATAACGATTGTATCGGCTTCGGGTGGCACCGGTGCCCCTGTAAAGATCCTTACCGTTTCGTTCTGGTTCAAAGCTCCTGTATAGGAGCCGCCAGCTTTAGCGCTCCCAACTCGCCTAAATTCTGACGGTATATCTGTTAAATCGGAAAAACGGATAGCATAGCCGTCCATCGCAGAGAGGGCCGTTGGTGGTTGGGTTCGCCTAGAATAAATGTCACAGAAGGTTATTCGGCCCAAAGCCTCGGTTATGGGAATTTCTTCCCCGGGCATCACTGGCATTGAACTTAATACGCGCTCCTTTGCCTCATCAACTTTCATTAAGGGTTTAATCGGCACTCCAATCTCCTGACTTCCCTCCAGATTTGTTTTTAAGATGTATATCCGTGATATGCATCTCTCTATCTACCGCTTTACACATATCGTAAACAGTTAAGGCTGCAATAGACACAGCAGTTAAAGCTTCCATTTCCACGCCTGTAGGCCCATTTACCTTACAGGTTGATATAATTTCAATTGCGTTTTTTCTAGTGTCACAAGTTAATAAAAGTTTAACCGATGTAAGGGCCAGTGGATGACATAAAGGTATTAGCTCGGGTGTTTTCTTGGCCCCCATAATTCCCGCTAATCGTGCCACTGATAACACATCTCCCTTTTTTACACCATTGTCTATTATGAGTTGTATGGTTGCCGGTTGCATGAGTACCGACGCTGAAGCAGATGCTGTTCTGGAGGAATCCGGTTTATTTGATACATCTACCATGATAGCATTTCCTTTGCTATCAAAATGGTTCAATTCGGGCATTTTTGTCATTCCAGATGTTAAATTACAGGATTGCTTAGTATTGATCGAGTAGCATGTTCAAGGTTTTCTTGTCGCATTAACGCTTCACCGATTAAAAAGCATTTTGCCCCTACGTTTGCCATTCTAGCCAAGTCGGCTCGGGTATTTAAGCCACTTTCGGAGATTAGTATTCTATCCGTTGGAACTAGATGGGCAAGTTGTTCGGTCGTAGCAAGGTCAGTTTTCATTGTTTTCAGGTTTCGGTTATTCACGCCAATTAATGGAGATTTTAATCGAAGAGCCCGCTCCAGTTCTTGCTCGTTGTGAACTTCAATGAGTACCTCCATACCCAAATCAAATGCATAGTTTTCAAGTTCTATCGCTAAATTGTTATTAAGAGCAGCCATGATTAATAGAATACAGTCTGCTCCAAGGACGCGTGATTCAGTAATCTGATAGTGATCAAGCATAAAGTCTTTGCGAAGAATAGGAAGTGATGAAATTTCGTGAACAGAAGTTAAAAAATCATTTCTACCCATAAAGAAGGGTTCGTCTGTCAACACGGAGAGACAAGAGGCTCCCCCTCTTTGATAGGACAATGCTAACTCGTTTGGAGAAAAGTCTTCACGGATAAGCCCCTTACTTGGTGATGCTTTTTTGATTTCTGCTATCAATCCATAGCCAAAATTCAGGCTATTTCTAAGCGCTGAGGAAAAACTCTTTACTGCAAAATTGATTGGTAATTTTTTTTTCAACTCCGAATGCGGCACTGTGCTTTTACACTGCTCTACATGGCTCCGTTTTGCTTCGCAAATTTTAGCTAATATATCGGCCATTATATGTTAAACCTATCTGTTGGTAATTTCTTTTAAAGCTTCAAGTTTTTCCATGGCCTTACCACTATCAATCATATCTGATGATATTGAGGCACCTTCGGCGAGGTTCTGGGCTTTTCCCGCGATGATTAGACATGCTGCTGAATTCAGAACAACAATATCTCTGTAAGCATTTCGTTCTCCATTAAAAATGGATAGCAGTGCATTTGCATTTTCGTCGGGCTCCCCTCCAACAAGCTGTTCAGGTTTTGCGAGCTTAATTCCTGCCTCGGTCGGGTTTATTTCGAATGTGGTGACAGCGCCGTCTTCGAGCGAAGCAACCTTGGTTTTTCCTGTTGTAGTAATTTCATCGAGACCGTCACTGCCGTGAACTACCCACGCTCTCTCTGACCCCAAACTCTTGAGTACTTTTGCGATAGGCTCAACCCAGTCTTCCGAAAATACGCCAACTAATTGGCGGGTTACATTGGCTGGATTTGCTATTGGGCCTAACAAGTTAAAGATTGTGCGTGTTGCCAATTGTATACGAGGCTCAGTTACATGACGCATGGCGGTATGATGACGCGGTGCCATTAGAAAGCAGATACCAGCTTCGTCCATGGATGATTGAACAAGCTCCATCTTACAATCTAGATTAACGCCCAGTTGAGTAAGTACATCCGCCGCCCCAGTTTTCGAGGAAAGGGCTCGATTACCATGTTTGGCTACAGGCACACCTGCAGCGCTTACCACAAAGCTACTTGCTGTGCTAATATTATAGGTGCCAGAAGAGTCTCCTCCTGTCCCCACGTTATCCATAGCACCCTTTGGAGATTTGATTTTATTAGCTTTGGCTCTCATACTTCTTGCTGCGCCGGTTATCTCTTCGACAGTTTCTCCACGAACCCTCAATGCCATTAAAAAGCCGGCTATTTGAGATGGTGTAGCATCTCCAGACATAATTAAATTGAAAGCCTGTTCAGCCTGATGCTCTTTTAGTGTCGTTCCATCGGCTACAATACTTATCAGGGATTTTATATTCTCTACATCATCGGTCATTTTGCATTCTTTCTCAGCTCGTCTTGTAGCATATTAACATTTTCAACCGAGTGACCTTTAAGTCCTGCAATTCTTAAAAAGTTTGCCAGAATCCTATATCCGAAATCAGTTGCAATACTTTCTGGGTGGAATTGAACTCCAAAGACGGGTCTTTCTGCATGGTTAAAACCCATTATTAAGCCATCCGTTGTCTCTGCCGTTACAACAAGGGATTCTGGGAGGCTTTGTTTCTCGACCACAAGAGAATGATATCGGGTAGCAAGAAAATTCTGAATGATGCCTTCAAATATATTGGTGTTATTATGCTTTATGTTGCTTATTTTCCCGTGCATTGGGATATCGCTTTTTATTATTTTAGCGCCAAATGCTTGAGCGATACACTGATGCCCAAGGCAAACGCCCAATATCGGCATAGGAGCTGGGGCTGAAGTTATTAGATCGAGACAAATACCTGCTTTGTCTGGGTCACAGGGGCCAGGTGAAATAATTATCCCCGTAGGGTTTAATGCGAGCACCTCCGTCACTGTGGCCTTATTATTCCGAACAACTTTAACCTCGGCACCTAGTTGTCCCAGGAAATGCCATAAATTGTACGTAAAGCTATCATAATTATCTATCAAAAGGAACATGACGACCCATTTTAAGCATTAAATATTGAATACGAGTTTATATAAAGAGGTATAGCATTTAGCTGGCCTGGGGGGAAGGTAGGCCAATACCAAGGTATCTTTTTTGTTAGGTCGATGCATAAAATACATCTTAAAGGTAGTAGTGGTCAAAAAATGAATTTTGCAAATTAGAAAAATCGAGTGAAAAACTTTTCTTATATAAAAAAAATTACTTTGATAATTATGGTTGCTAGTTTGATCTTTTGCTTAGGGCTGGGCATCGGTATTTTTTTTGCCGAACATGAGGAGATCGAAAAACAAACCAAAAAATTAGAAAAAATCAGTCAGTTTGGTTCTTTCTCAATAAACAACAAAACTGAGTATTCGAAAACACTTCCAAAAGTAATAGCCCCGGATGAGAAAGATTATAATAAAAAAACTAACGCAGAACCGCTTCGTCAAAACCATAATTATAGTCTTAAAAAAACGAACCATTTGCCCAAATGGATCGATAATTCCATTCCTGTTTTTAAACAGCCTGAATTCTCGTATATAGCTATTGTGCTTGATGACATGGGTTTAAATAAAAACATAGCGAATGAAGTTTTCGAATTGGGAGGCCCGCTGACATTATCTTATTTAAGTTATGCTCCTAATTTAATTGAACAGACAACCATTGCATCTTCCAAAGGACATGAGCTTATGCTTCACTTGCCAATGGAGCCATTGGGTGATCAGGATCCAGGTCCTGGAGCTCTTTTAGTCGATATGAAAAATATGGAGTTGAATCAGAGGTTAAATCTAGCGCTTGAAAAATTTCCCAACTTCATTGGTATCAACAACCATATGGGCAGTCGTTTTACCTCTAACTCAAAATTAATGGAATTTCTAATTAGCAGTTTAAAGAAAAGAGGTTACTTGTTTTTGGATTCCGTTACGACCAGTGGGTCTGTAGCTTTAAAAATGGGAAGGCGGTTATCGGCTCCGGTTGTTGCTCGTGATATTTTTTTAGATGATGTAGATAGTGAGAAAGAGGTTAAATTAAGATTAGCTCAGACCGAACTAATTGCGAAAAAGACAGGGACTGCAATAGCAATAGGTCATCCTAGAAAAGCTACTTTGAGAGTTTTGAAAGATTGGATGCATGATCTGCAGCAGAAAAAAATACAATTAGTTCCTTTGAGTGCCATAGCACAAATAAGATTGGATAAAATAAATTGAAAGGTGACCGAAAACCAATGTCAGCTGTTAAAGTCGACTGGGCCTGTTTGTGTTTGGGCGAAATGTCGAGTTATCAACTTTTTGAATTACTCCGAGTGAGACAAAATGTCTTTATCATAGAACAATCCTGTATTTATTCAGACGTAGATGAACATGATTTGTCTTGCTGGCATCTACTGGGTTATGGCCATAATTCAGAGTTAAAGGCGTATTGTAGATTGCTAAAGCCACAAACTATTTATAATGAGGCAGCGATAGGACGGGTTCTAGTAAAGAGGGAGTATAGGAGAGGAGGGTTAGCGAGGGAGTTAATGCTCGAGGCACACCGAAGATGTGAGCAGATTTTTAAATCCAAAGCAGTTAGGCTCAATGCTCAGGTTTATTTAAAAAAATTTTATGAAGATATTGGATACCGTTGTGTTTCGGCTCCATACAGTGAAGATGGAATTATGCATGTTGAGATGTTGCGGGTAGATTAAAGTGATTAGTTTCAGATATATAATGAAGGTAGAACTTTTTTAGTCATCTTGGTTTTAATAATTCGTGGTTTTTAAAATAGTCGGAACTAAATGGTTAAGGAGGATCTTAACATGAAGTATTGTGTTGTTGGTGCTGGAGCTATGGGTGGAGTATATGGACTGGGGCTTGTAGCCGCTGGTCATTCGGTGACTTTCTTTGATGTAAATGAAGAACACGTAAATGTTATTAATAAACACGGCTATAGATTATCAGGTGTTACAGGCGATAACACTTTCACCGTCAAAGCCACTTCAAATCCGGATGATTTGGCTAACAGTAGCGATGTAGTATTATTCCATACCCACACAAATGGAACAGTTGATGGCGCCAAGTCCGCAGCAACTATTTTAAA
>TARA_B100001057_G_scaffold501126_1_pt1 | contig 24089 bp, 18 predicted proteins | sample TARA_B100001057 | Tara Oceans TARA_B100001057 (sample SAMEA2621839) | marine metagenome | biome: marine biome (ENVO:00000447); feature: surface water layer (ENVO:00002042); material: "saline water (ENVO:00002010), including plankton (ENVO:xxxxxxxx)" | depth 5 m
ATATTTTTTTCATTATTCTTGAATTTTAAGTTAACATTAAAATTGCTGTTCGTTAATCTACCAAATTTTCCATTTTTAAATTGTAACTGATTTAATCTTGTTCCATTTTCATTGATTTTGTATGGGTCGATACTAGATTTAAATTGAAAATCAAGATTTTGAGAAATTTTATTTCTTATTGAAAAATTAACTGGACTCAAATTTAGTGAGTCTGAAGCAATATTATAATTTCCAGAGATGGAAAAATCTTCAATTATTTTAATTTTTTTGTTTTCCTTTTCTTTTAATTTCATTTCTAAGTTATTTCTCAAAGAGAAAGATATATTTCCGTATTTTCCATTTCTAGGTGCTCCATAAATAGCTCCATTATAATATGAATACTGATTTGTATTTCCAATACTGTCGGTTTGGACATTTGAATATACGTTCCATCTTTCATTTGAAAAGTCAGGATGATAACCTAAAGATATTGATGGGGTAATAATATGTCTAAAACTTGTTTTTTTAAAATCAAACAAACCATAGATTTTAGTTGATGCGTTGATCGATAAATTAAAATCTCTAACAGAGTATAGGCCTGAAATTGTATCAAAATCAATTTGATTTGTTGCATTATTCCATTCTTGAATATTTTTTTTAAAATACCAACGTTCAGTATAATTAAATGATGGTGATATATTAATATTTTTAAAAATACTAAATGAGGTTGAAATTGGTATATTATGCTTTAAAGCAGAGTTTATTTTTTTATTTACGTTCTTAAATAGTAAACTATCAGTTCCTCTTAACTGAGTTCTAGAATTTAAACTATAACTATACCCTAAGTTCGATAAAAAAGAAGATTTTCTTTGTTTTTTTGATACTTTTAATCTTCCAGTGTTAAAATTTAATTCAGGTAATGTTAAATCAACTTGTTCTGTTAGAGTATTTTGTGAATGTCTGAGGTTAAGAGATAAATTATATGGTTTGGTATCCCATTTTTTATTCCAACTTATATTTGAAGACAAACTATTATTTAGATAATCTGATGAGTATAAATTATTTTTTGAGTAACTACTAGAAGCAATATTTACCATTGCAGAAAACCTTGAATTTGGTCTTATCTTAGGATCTTCAGCGTGACTCCATTTAATACTAAAATCATCATTAATACTGAAGTCATTTCTATATTCCTCTCCAATTTTTGTTTTAGAAAAATTTAAATTTAAACTTCCATTATATTTATATCTCTTTTTGTAGTTAGAAATTACCCCCACTCTAAAACTTCCTCTTGTAAAAATATCACTTGTTATTTTTAAATCCACATAATCATTTATTCCAAAATAATAACCTAAATCTTTAAGATTATATCCGAGAGCTGTAGAATTTCCATAACTCGGTAATAAAATTCCTGATGATCTTTTATTTGAAATAGGAAAAATTGCAAATGGGAGGAAAATAGGAGTTGGAATATCTTCTATTATTAGATTTGCTGGACCTGAAATAATTTTTTCACCTTCTATAAATTTCACTTTACCTGCTTTTATATAAAAATGAGGTTTTTCGTGATCACAAGTTGTATATAGTCCCTTGGACAGATATTGTGTTTTATCTTTCTCTTTCTTTACTATATCACCATGTAAATAACTTTCCCCCTCCTTTGTTAAAAGCTTTTTGATAATACCTTTTTTTGTTTTAAAATTGTATTTAATGGTTTCAGATTTATATTCTTTATTATTTTCAGTGAATATTGGTTTTTGAATTATAGAATCATTAGAAACTTTTTCTCCCTCGGCATACAGGGTATTGTTTTTTAAATTAATAGAAATAAAATATGCATTAAGCTTAATTGAATTATAAATTACTTCTGATTTATTATAGAGTTTTATTAAGTTATTTTTTAAATCGTAAATTATTGAATCTGTTGCAAAATATTTAATCTGGTCATCAATTGCTTGTTTTTTTATTGAATCATTTGATGTATAATAACTTGACTTACCAAATGAGGTAACAGGAAGAATTAGACAGAAGAATGTTAGTAATATTTTAAAATAATTCAAAATAATATTATCTAATTAATTAACTTTTGCCATACTATAAAAATAAAACAATATTTTTGAAACGAACATTTTTTATATTTCTTATATTATTATTAATATATTTTCCTGATCATGTTCTTTCTCAGACCAATAATATTTTTGGCTTAAAGACAGTAGTAATAGATCCAGGTCATGGAGGAAAAGATCCAGGTAGTCCAGGAACAGGTAGGTATAATATATATGAAAAAGATATTGCATTAGATTTATCTGTTAGACTTGGAGAATTAATTAAAAAAGAATTCCCTGAAATAAATGTAATTTTTACCAGAAAAAATGATCAATTTGTTAAACTTTCTGAACGCTCTCAAATTGCTAATACAAATAATGCTGACTTATTTATCTCTATTCACTGTGATGCATTTACAAATGAAATAGCTTCTGGGTTTTCTTCATACGTTATTGGACCTCATAAAAATGAAAGTAATTTAAAAATTGCAATGAGAGAAAATTCCTCAATTTTATTGGAAGAAAATTTTGATATTGAATATGAAGGTTTTAATCCAAATGAACCAGAGTCTTATATTGCTTTATCTATGTATCAATCAGAGTATATTGGCTATGCTTTAGATTTTGCGTCTAAGGTTCAAAATGAGTTTGAAAAATCTTCTGAAAGAAAAAATAGAGGAGTTAAACAAGCTGGATTTTTAGTGTTGAGTAGAACTACTATGCCTAGTGTTTTAATTGAGGTTGGCTTTTTAACCAATAAAAAAGAGGAAGACTATTTAATTTCTAAAAAAGGAAAACATGAAGTTTCATTTTCTATATTTGAAGCTTTTAAAAAATACAAGAAAAATATTGATTTTTTAGCCTCTGAAGTATATAGTGAAATGAATAAAAATCAAAATTCAACAGACTCTTCATCTAAAAGAAAAAAAAATTTAAATAACTTTTTGACAGTCCAGTTTTTTGCCTCCCAAGACTCAATTAATTTTAATAATAAGAATTTAAATGAAGATTTTATATTTAATATTTATGAAAATAATTTATTTAAATATTTTTATGGAAAAAGTCTAACATATAGTGATGCAAAAAATATTCAGAATAAGATGAAACTTAATGGTTTTTTTGATAGTTTTATTGTAGGCTTTATAAATGGTAATAAAACTGATTTAAATAAAGTTTTGACTATTTTAGATAAATAAATTATGTATAGGAAAGAAGCTATTTTAGGAATTGTATGTTTATTAGCAGGTATCGCATTGTGGTTTGGAGTTAAATTTTTATCAGGTGATAATAATCCATTGAATAATGATAATAAATTTTACGTTAGGTACGGTGATATTAATGGTTTAGAAAAATCCAATGATGTTACTATAAACGGAGGCGTAATTGGTCAGGTTACAAATCTATTTTTAGTTCCCTCAAATAATTCTTGGTTAGCTGAGATAACAATTGATGAAAATGATATTTTAAATCAATTAACTAGTGAGTCAATTTTTGAAATCCAAGATGATGGATTTTTGGGTTCTAAAATTATACTATTGAAACTTATGCCAGGAAATAAAATTTTTCCTGGAGATACTTTAAATGGAACGCAAAACGGATTAATGTCACAGTTTTCTAGACAAATGGATGGTTTTGATATTCACAAAATTATTACTCCATTGGTAGAATTAATTTCAAAAGTAACAAATTTAACAGATAATATTGATAGAATTATTTCTACAAATGAAAATAATTTTAACAAAATCGTTTCTAACTCTGAGGATTTTGTTAAAAGTTTGTCAAAAAACACAGAAAAAATTGATAAATTAATTTTAAACTTATCAACATTTAGTAATGATTTGTCTAGAATATCATTGCCTGAAATATCAACTAAATTAAATAATGATTTAGATCAACTAAGTGATATACTAAAAAAAATTAATAATGGTGGGGGATCCGCATCAAAAATTATTAATAATGATGATTTAGTTAGTGACATTGAAGCTACATTAAATAGTATTAAATCATTGGTAAATGATTTTGAAAAAAACCCAAAGAAATATTTAAAAGAAATAAAGCTTTTAAGAAAATAAGTAATTTAGAAAGTAGATAATTAATGCAAATTTCAAATTTTATTTTTTTTATTATTTTATTATCAAGTCTTCTCCTTTTTTCGTACAATTTTAAAAAAATATATAGAAATATTAATCTTGGTAAAGGTGGAGTTGACTCTAACAACAAAAAAGAAAGATGGAAAAGAGTCATTTTTATTGCATTTGGTCAATCAAAAATGTTTGACAAGCCTTTTGTTGCAATTTTACATTTAATTGTTTATGTGGCTTTTATTTTAATAAATATTGAACTTATTGAAATTGTAATTGATGGTTTGTTTGGTACTCATAGAATTTTTTCTTTTTTGGGATTATTTTATGACTTTTTAATTGGCTCTTTTGAAATTCTTGCTTTTTTAGTTTTAATTTCTGTTATAATATTCTTAGTAAGAAGAAATGTAATAAAAATCAAAAGATTTATGAGTTCCGAGATGAAGGGATGGCCAACAATTGATGGTAATCTAATTTTAGTTTTTGAAATTTTACTGATGTTAGCTTTCTTAACAATGAATGCTTCAGACTCAATTTTGCAAAATTATTACCCTAAAAAATATATTGATGTAGGTTATTTTCCTGTGAGTAATTTATTTATAGTTCCTCTGATTAAAAATTTAAATTCAAACACATTAATTATAATTGAGCGTTTTTGTTGGTGGTTTCATATAATTGGAATATTAGGTTTTCTTAATTACCTTGCAATTTCAAAACATCTTCACATCCTTCTTGCTTTTCCTTCTACGTACTATTCTAAATTAGATCCAAGAGGTAAATTTTCAAATATGGATTCAGTAAATAATGAAGTAAAACTAATGCTAGACCCTAATGCAGATAATTTTTCTCAAACTAATGAAATAAACCCAGGAAACTTTGGTGCTAAGGATGTTAAAGATTTAACCTGGCTTCAGTTACTAAATTCATATTCATGTACTGAGTGTGGTAGATGTACTTCTGAATGTCCAGCAAATGTAACTGGTAAAAAATTATCTCCAAGAAAAATTATGATGGATGTTAGAGATAGAATTGAAGAAGTGGGAAATAATATTGAAAAAAAAGGTAAAGATTTTGATGATGGAAAGTCATTATTAAATGATTACATTAAACCTGAGGAGTTGTGGGCTTGTACATCATGTAATGCATGCGTTGAGGCTTGCCCTATCAATATTGACCCATTATCTATAATTTTAGATTTAAGGAGGTACTCTGTAATGGAAGAGTCTTCTGCTCCTGTGGAGTTAAATAATGTATTTTCAAATATTGAAAATAATGGAGCACCATGGCCTTTTCCTGCGACTGACAGACTAAATTGGAAAGAAAATGACTAAGATCAAATTAATTAAAAAATTAGAAAAAGGTAAGAACATAAGTCCTGTTTTACCAGATGATATTAAAAATTATTTAATTGATATTGATGGTACAATATGTGATGATATTCCAAATGAACAACCTGAAAGAATGATAAAAGCTAAACTTTATCCTAAAGCTCTTAAAACTCTTAATAAGTGGTATAATGAGGGGCATATAATTACTTTTTTTACTTCTAGATTAGAAATTCATAGAGAAGTGACAGAAAAGTGGTTAAAAAAAAATGGATTTAAGTACCATGCCTTATTAATGAATAAACCTAGAGGAGGTAATTATCATTGGGTAGATAATCATATTGTCAGAGCAACAAGATATGAAGGTAATTTTTCAGATCTCGTGGAAAAAAATGTAAAAATTCAAGTATTTAAATGAGTATGAGAGTAAAAACAATGGCAGAATGGTCAATTGAGAATAAAGAACCAGAAATATTATTTTGGGTGGGTTCCGCTGGAAGTTTTGATGACAGGGCAAAAAAAATCACTAGATCTTTTGTAAAAATTTTGAATCTAGCAAATGTAGATTTTGGAGTTCTCGGTGTAGAAGAATCTGCTAGTGGTGATGTTGCTAAAAGAGCTGGTAATGAATTTTTATTTCAAATGCAGGCTTTAATGAATATTCAGATTCTTGATAATTATAATGTAAAACGGATCGTAACAACTTGCCCTCATGATTATAATACTTTAAAAAATGAATATAAAGACTTAGGAGGATCTTATGAAGTTTTACATCATACTGAATTTATTTATGAGTTAATTAATGATACTAGACTAGTATTTGAAAATAATACTACAAAAAACTCATCTATCACATATCACGACCCATGTTATCTTGGAAGAGGTAATGAAGTTTATGATATCCCAAGAAAATTATTAAAAAAAGTAGGTTATAAATTAACTGAGATGCCTAGATCAAGAAATAAATCTTTTTGTTGTGGAGCAGGTGGAGCACAAATGTTTAAGGAACCAGAGAAAGGAAATGAAGATATAAATATCAATAGGACTACTGAGGCCTTAAAAACTATTAATGTTAGCGATACCTCTAAATGTTCTAAAAATAAGTTGATAGTAACTGCATGTCCATTTTGTAATACTATGATGACCGATGGAGTTAAAAATAAAAATCAAGAATCTAACGTTAGAGTGCTTGATATAGTTGAAATTATTTCAGAGGCTAAAGAAATTAATTAGATAATGTTTGATAAATTAAAATTATTAGACCCTAACTCAAGAATTTGGATTTTTTCTTCCGTTAATACTCTTAGTGAATTAGAAAAAAAACACATAAATAAAGAAGTTTTTAAATTTCAATTGTCCTGGGAAGCTCATGGCAATAAGATAGAAAGTAATTCTTATATAATTAATTCTCATTTTATTTTCATTATTGTAAATTCTAATTTTGCATCACCAACTGGTTGTTCAATTGATAAACTATATAATAAAATTAAAGAAATTGGAAATGAATTAAATTTAAATTTTTTATCTGCAGATCAAATCCCTTTTAAAAGAAATAACTTATCAAAAAAAATTGAGTTTCTTAACTTTTTAAAGTTTAAAAATTATATAAAAAATAATCACTTAAATGATGAATGTGTAGTTTATGACAACTCAATAAATATATTAAGTCAATTGGATAGTTGGGAGTTAACGTTGAAGGATTGGAAATTAAAATTTATGAGATAAAAAAAAAGGGACTCAAATGAGTCCCTTTTTATTTTTGTTAAATCTCAACTTACTAAAAGAATAAGCTAAAGTTAACTCCAGCAATAAAGCTAGTTCCTGAAAGATCTTTTTGAGATCCTGTGAAAGTAACTTCTTCACCATCGACAACTAGGTCTAAGTGAACATAAGGTTCGATTGCAATGTGTTCTCTCATTACAAGAGTGTAACCCATTCCAAATCCAACGTGTGTTGATTGAGTTCTAGCTGTTTGTACTTCGTCAACTACGACAGGAGTAACAACACCGCCAATTAACTCATAACCTGAAGTTGGACCATACGTTTCGTTTTGAGTAGTACTGCTTGACATATTTACTTCCATAAATAAGTTTCTTGCAGCATAATATCTACCAAAAACACCGAATGTTCTAGAGTTATTAGTTAGAGTGTATGCATCATGAGCTCCAATGATTTCTAATACACCACTTGCATTAGGAGTAGCTACACCTGCAGATTCAGGGAAATACTCGTCATCAGAATCAAAATGAATCATTGCTCCAATAGCTAAACCATCTTGAATAAAATAACCAATCTTAGGTGTGATTGATAACTTTGTCCATTCAGTTTGACTAAATTGAGATCCCGCACCTAAAAGGATTGTACCTTTTTTAGTTTGCGCGTTTGTAGAGAATAACATTACAGTTACCGCTACAAAAGTTAAAATAATTCTTTTCATAATTAATATTAATTTAAATTAACAGATCCAAAGCTAATAAAAAAAATTTAGCAAATAAGCTTTTATTAAATTTTTTTATTTTTTTTTATTTTGAGTAGTCAATGAAAAAAAATCTGTTAGCTTAATTAAATTATAATTGTTCAATATTTTTTTTCATTGAACCGATTAATAAATCCCTCTAATAACATTGATTTTTTTTTAAATAATTTTTTTGGTGTATAAGTTGCTTGGGGATTATCAATAAAACTAATATTATTAATTTCATTTTCTTTAAAATTTATAATTATATTATTACAGATTATGTCATTTAATCCACTTGATTCATTATTTTCTTCAAACTCAAAGTATTTAAGTTCAGTGTTACCAAATAATTTTAATTTGTGTAAATTACCTTTTATAAATTTACCCTCTAATTTATTTCCTTTGATTTGATTAAATAAATCATTGTTTTCTTTTGAAATAATAAAACTATTAGTTGGAATATAAATACTATCAAGAGTTTCATTTTTAGTGAATATATATATAGTATCTCCGATAATTTGATCTTTTTTAGTCCATAATACAGGTTCGTTTAACATTGTAACTAGCTCTGATTTAAAATCAAAAGTTGAATTATTACATTTTCCTTGTATTGAATCGCTTAAAATATATGTATTATTTGTAATATGTAGAATAGAGTCATTATGGAACATTTTCATGTCTCCCCCCTCAATTTTCAAATCGCTTGTTTCAGAACTTAGTATTATGAATGGTTTTCCAATAAATTTTGACAAACCTTTTTTTTCAAAATAATTTTGACAATAAATTTTCAAATTTTCTTTTTGATGAATTTCTGTATTTCCAGATAGTTGAATCTCTTTTTCTTCATTAATAGATAATGAATCAGAGAAAACTTCTCTTTCTTTTGATTTAATATAAGTGTTATCCCATAAATCTATTGATTCTTTACTTTTGTTTATAAACCCTTGATCTCCCTCAATTGTTAAACTGTCAGATTTAATAGTTGATCTGCTATTTAAAAAAATAATATCATTTTTATTATCAAGGTCTATATTATTGGATTTAATTTTATAATTATTAGTTTTAATGATCACGTTTTCAGAAAATTGACCAAATTCATCATTAATATGATAAATTCCATTCAAACTAGTTATAGTATTGTCTTTATCTAATATTTCACCACCATTTTTATAGTAAAGTATTTTTTTTTCAGGGTTATAGATTAAAAAATTTGTTTTTATTTTATTTTCTTTTTTTTTAAATAATACCTGATCAATAAAATTTACTATACTATCATTTTTAAAAAACTCAATTTTTTTTGACTGAATTTTTGCTCCATCATTATCTCTAATTGTAGAATGTTTTTTACTTCCTGCCCTGATGTATTTCCCATCTTTAGAAATAAATATTGTATCACAATAAAGCTTATGATTTTTGTACTGGGCAATAACATTTCCGCAAAACATATCAAAATTAATATTGTTTTTAGAGTAGTTTTGCAAAAAATCAGATTGTTTAATGATTACTTTATCCTGAGAGAATGAATATACAGATAAAAGAAAAATTAAAATTTTTAATTTAAAATACATTTCATCTGTGTATAGTTTCACTTCTGTCTGGTCCTACAGAAACAATTTTAATAGGAATCATTAGTTCTTTTTCTAAATATTCAATATAATTTTTTAAGTTATTAGGAAGTCTTTCGAATTTATTGATTTGACTAACATCATCATTCCATCCATTAAACTCTTTATAAATGGGTTTTAATTTTTCAGTGTCTATATTAAAAGGTAGATAATTTATTTTTTTTCCGTTGTGTTTATAATGAGTGCAAATTTTTATTTTCTTAATACTAGTTAAAACGTCAATTTTTGTAATAACTAGTTCAGTAACTCCATTTATCATTGTAGCGTATTTTAAAGATGGCAGATCCAGCCATCCACATCTTCTTGATCTACCAGTAGTTGAGCCAAACTCATGTCCATTTTTTTGAATTTTTTTTCCAATTTTGTCATTAAGTTCTGTTGGAAATGGTCCTGAACCAACTCTTGTGCAATACGCTTTAAATATTCCAATTACTTTTTTTATTTTATTGGGGGCTACTCCTAAACCAATACAAGCACTTGCTGAAATAGTATTGGATGATGTTACAAAAGGATACGATCCAAAATCAACATCTAGTAAAGTTCCTTGGGCACCCTCTGCAAGAATTTGAATTTTTTTTCTTTTATTTATGAAGTATTCACCATCAACTATATTCAGTTTTTTTAAATTTTCGATGGATTTTAACCAAATATCAATATCTTTTTTTTGACTTGAATTTTGATAACTGTAGTATTTTTTTAAAATCTGATTATGTTTTTTTGTAAGGGATTTAAATTTCTTTTGAAAGTCTTTTGATTCTATATCACCAACTCTTAGGCCATTTCTTCCTGTTTTATCCATGTATGTGGGGCCAATTCCTTTTAAAGTAGATCCAACTTTTTTATTTCCTTTTGCTATCTCAGATGCTGCATCTAAATATCTATGTGTTGGCATAATTAAATGAGCTTTTCTGGAGATATATAGGTTGTTATTATATTTAATATTGTTCTCTTTTAACTTTAATAATTCATTAGAGAAAATAATTGGATCAATGACAACACCGTTTCCAATAAGATTCTCAGTTTTTTTTTGAAAAATACCTGAAGGAATGGTATGTAAGACATGAGTTTGATTATTAAATTTAATAGTGTGGCCAGCGTTTGGCCCTCCTTGGAAACGGCCAATCAAGTTATACTTTTTGCCTATGAAATCTACAATTTTTCCTTTTCCCTCATCTCCCCATTGTAAACCTAATAATATATCTACTTTCATTTTTTTATTTTTTACAATTATCATCTAAACATCTTCCATAAAAATTTAAAGAATGTTTTGAAATTTTAAATTTTAAAAGCGTTTCAGCTGAATCAATAATTTGTTGTAATCTAGGATCGCAAAATTCTTGAATTTTATTGCATTTTTCACAAATTAGGTGATTATGTTGTTTTTTATTTAATGATTTTTCATAAAGTACTTTTGTATCATTGAAAACATGTTTCTTAACAAGTTCAAGTTTGTTAAATAATTCAATTGTATTATATATTGTTGCTTTACTTATTTTATTTTTTTTAGATATTAAATTAAAAAGTTCATCAATATCAAAGTGATCATTAATATTGTAAATTTTTTCTAAAATAATACTTCTTTCAGGAGTCTTTCTTAAACCCTGACTTTCTAAGTATTGATTTAATATATCATTTGGATTTGTACTTTCTTTGTTTATCATTTGTAATAAAAATTGATCTAACAATTTATTAACATTTTCTTTATGATTTTAATTTTCTGTGAACTTTTTTTATTCCCTCAATTTTCTTAAGTCTATCAATTAATTTTTTAATATGAATTTTATTTTTAACCATAATATCTACTATTCCTTCAAAAAAACCATTTTTACTTTTAAAATTAATTGATTCCATTTCAACTGACATGTCAGTTGAAATTATTTTTGTAATCTTATTAACTACACCTGTTGAATCTATTCCTTTAATTTCTAAAATTGCTGAAAATTCTAAATCATCTACGTTTATCCAATTTGCCTCAATAGTTCTGTAACTAAAATTTGTTTTAAGTCTGATTGAATTAGGACAATTATAAGAGTGAACTTTGATCCCATCTTCAATTGTGATAAAACCAAATACATCATCTCCAGGTATTGGATTACAGCAAGATGCTATTTTATATTCTAATTCATTTTTTTCATCACCAAATCTTAGAATTTTCTTAACATTATCTGAATTATTTATTGATTCTTTTTTTTCAGATTTATTATTTTTTCTAGTTAATTTAGATTTAAAAAAACCATACCAACTTTCTCTACTTTCAACATATTTTTTTAAATCTGGGTTATTTATTTTTCCGGTTCCTATTTTATAAAATAACTCTTGACTATCTTGGAGCTTGAAGTAGGCCTGTAACTCATTAATTCTCTTTTCAGTAAATGGAATTTTTAAATGTTTTAATTTTCTTTTTAATACTTCTTTTCCCTCCTCTGCAATTATTTTTTTCCCCTCATTTAAAGAACCTTTAATTTTGTTTTTTGCTTTAGACGTAATTACAAAATCTAACCAGTTCTCTTTTGGTCTTTGTTTTTCAGAGGATATTATTTCAATTTGGTCACCACTTTTTAATTTGTGGCTAATTGGAACAAGTTTTCCATTAACCTTGGTGCCTAAGCATTTTTTTCCTAGCTCTGTGTGAATGCTAAAAGCGAAGTCTAATGCTGTAGAATCTTTAGGTAATGTTATTAATTCCCCATTTGGGGTAAATACAAAAATTTCTTTCGAGTATAGGTTTAATTTAAATTCATTTAAAAAGTCTACAGCATCTTCTTCAGGACTCTCTAGTAATTCTCTTATATTATTAATCCATTTATTTAAATTGTCTTCTTTTTTATCTTTTTTATTGTTTTTATAAAGCCAATGTGCGGCAAGTCCTTTTTCAGCAATTTGATCCATTCTTTCACTTCTAATTTGAACTTCAACCCAATGACCACCTGGCCCCATTACAGTTGTGTGTAAAGATTCATATCCATTTGTTTTAGGAGTTGAGATCCAATCTCTTAACCTATCAGGGTTAGGCTTGTAATAGTCTGTGACAATTGAGTATATTTTCCAACAATCAGACTTCTCATTTGATTCCGAGGAATTTGTAATAATTCTAATTGCAAATTTATCAAAAACTTCTTCAAAATTTATTTGTTGTTTTGACATTTTTTTTCTGATTGAAAAAATTGATTTAGGCCTACCTTTGATTGAGACAGAAAAACCTTCTTTTTTTATTTTGGATTTAATAGGTTTGAGAAAATGTTTTATATATTTTTCTCTTTCATTTTTTGTTTCATTTAGTTTACGAGAAATTTCAAAATACTTTTCAGTTTCAGTATATTTTAATGAAAGATCTTCAAGTTCAGTTTTAATAGAGTAGAGTCCTAATCTGTGTGCTAGTGGAGCATAAATATACAATGTTTCAGATGCTATTTTCTTTCTTTTTCTGTCTTCTAGATGCTCAAGTGTTCTCATATTATCTAACCTATCAGCTAGTTTTATTAAGATTACATTAACATCATCAGATAATGTTAGTAGCATTTTTCTGAAATTTTCAGCTTGAATTGAATTAGCACTGTCCATCAAGTCTGATATTTTTGTTAATCCATCAATTATATTCGAAACTTTTTTGCCAAATAAATTTTCAATTTCCTTTAATTTAATTTCACTGTCTTCAACAACATCATGAAGTAATGCGCATTTAATTGCTAATGCCCCAAGGCCTATCTCTTTAGCTGCAATTTTTGCAACAGACAATGGATGTAATATGTAAGGTTCTCCGGATTTTCTTTTTATATTTTTATGTGCAACAAAGGCAGTTTCAAATGCTTTTTTTAATTCTTTTTTTTCTTCAACATTAACTTTATCACTGCAGTATCTAATCAATGATCTGTATTTACTTAAAATTTCTTTTGGAATTTCCAATTCTTGCATATTTATTAAATAATTTTGTTACTTAATTTTCCAAAACCAATTCTTATGTCTTTATTTTGTGAATAACCCTTCATAATAACGGTGTCACCATCTTTTAAAAATTTTCTTTCTTCACCGTTATTCAAATAAATAGATTCTTTACCTGCCCATGAAATTTCAAGCATTGATCCAAATTCTGATTTATTTGGTCCAGAAATAGTACCAGAGGCCATTAAGTCACCTGCTTTAATATTGCATCCATTTATTGCGTGATGTGTTAATTGTTGAGCCATATTCCAATACATATATTTGAAATTTGACTTAGAAACAGTTGTTGGTTCAGAGTCGAGCGATTTTATTTGGACTTCTAGCTCCACATTAAAGTTTTTATCTCCATTAAACTTTAAATAATCTAAGACTTCAGGTACTTGTTTTTCTCCGGCAATTCTGAAAGGCTCAAGAGCATCAAGAGTAACAATCCATGGGGAAATACTAGAATTAAAACTTTTTCCTAAAAAAGGTCCTAGTGGAACATATTCCCATTTTTGAATATCCCTAGCAGACCAATCGTTAAACAGACACAATCCAAAAATATAGTCTTCTGCTTTTTCAATATCAATGCTTTCTCCGAGCTTGTTAGATTTTCCAGTTATAAATGCCATTTCTAATTCAAAGTCTAAAAGTTTTGATTTAGAAAAAATTGGTTTGTTGGATTCTTTGTTTAAAATTTGACCACTTGGTCTCTTTACATCAGTTCCAGAAATTACAATAGATGATGATCTGCCATGATACCCTACAGGAATGTGAAGCCAATTTGGTAATAAAGCATTTTCAGGATCTCTAAACATTTTACCAACATTTGTAGCATGGTCTTTACTGGAATAAAAATCTGTATAATCACCAATTTTTACAGGTAGAACCATTTCTATATTTTTATTAAATAAAATATTTTGATTTAAAATTTTTGATTTAAAATTATTCTTAATATCAAATATTTCAGCAATTTTGTTTCTAACTTTCCTCCAAATAGATTTATCATGTTCTAAAAACTTGTTTAGGTTTGGTTCTTGGAAAGTATGTTCTGCAAGATCTATTTTATTAAAATAACCTTCTTTTTCAAGATTTTTTATACTAATAACTGTTTCACCAATTATAGTGGCAATATGAAAATCATTCTGATTTGTTTTAAATACTCCAAAAGGAATATTTTGTATAGGAAAATCACAATTATTATCATAGTTTATCCAAGATTTTCTTTCTGTATTGTTTGCTGATAACATAAGTTGTATTTTTGAAAATAAATAATAACTTTAAATATATAATTTAAAACAAAAAATGTGAATAAAGATCAAATAATTTTTTCATTAATTGAAAAAGAAAAAAATAGACAAATAAATGGCATTGAACTTATAGCATCTGAAAATTATGTAAGTGATCAAGTATTAAGTGTTGCCGGTTCATGTTTAACTAATAAGTATGCTGAAGGATATCCTAATAAAAGATATTATGGAGGCTGTCAATATGTTGATCAAATTGAACAAATTGCAATAGACAGGGCAAAAAAAATATTTGGTGTTGAATATGCAAATGTGCAACCTCATTCTGGCTCCCAAGCAAACTTTGCTGTTTTTTCTGCTTGTTTGAATCCCGGTGATAAAATTTTAGGTTTTGATTTATCACACGGAGGGCATTTAACTCATGGCTCGTCTGTTAATTTTTCTGGAAAATTGTATGATCCATACTTTTATGGGGTCTCTAAAGACAATGGTTTAATTGATTACGATGAAATGGAAAGAATTGCTAAAGACCAAAAACCGAAAATGATAATATGTGGAGCCTCTGCTTACTCCAGAGATTGGGATTATTCAAGATTTCGTAAAGTCGCGGACGAAATTGGTGCTATATTATTAGCAGATATTTCACATCCTGCTGGCTTAATTTCGAAGGGATTATTAAATAATCCATTTGATTATTGTCACATTGTAACTTCAACGACTCATAAAACACTAAGAGGACCTAGGGGAGGTATAATAATGATTGGCAAGGATTTTGAAAATCCATTTGGTAAAAAAACAAAAAAAGGAGATTTAAAGATGATGTCAACTTTAATTAACTCCTCAGTTTTCCCTGGATGTCAAGGTGGTCCACTAGAACATTTAATTGGAGCCAAAGCGGTTGCTTTCTCTGAAATTATGGATGATAAATTTTTAGATTACATTAATCAAGTTAAAATAAATGCCTCTGTTATGGCTGAATCTTTAATTTCATTGGGGTATAATATTATTTCTTCAGGTACAGACAATCATTGCATACTAATTGATTTAAGATCAAAAAATATTACAGGAAAAGATGCTGAATATGCTTTAGGATTAGCTGATATAACTGTAAATAAAAACATGGTTCCATTTGATGATAAATCCCCATTTATTACATCTGGTATTAGAATTGGGACCCCAGCAATTACTACAAGGGGAATTAAAGAAACTGAGATTAAAAAAATAGTTGAATTTATTGATAAAGCAATATTTAACTATCAAAATAATAATAAAATGAAAGGACTTCGTGAAGAAATTAACAAAATGATGTCACAATATCCAATCTTTGTAAATTAATTTATTTATGAAATGTGGAATAGTAGGGCTTCCTAATGTTGGAAAGTCAACTTTATTTAATTGTTTGTCTAGATCAAAAGCTTTAGCCGCAAATTACCCTTTTGCAACTATTGATCCAAATATTGGAATTATTCCAGTACCTGATAAAAGATTAAATCAGTTATCTAAATTATTTAATCCGCAAAATACTATATCTGCAACTGTTGAAATAGTTGATATTGCAGGTTTAGTTAAAGGGGCTAGTAAAGGTGAGGGTCTTGGAAATAAATTTTTATCAAATATTAAGGAAACTAATGCCATTATGCATGTATTAAGATGTTTTGATGATGATAATATAACTCATGTGGATGGAAATGTAAACCCAGTTAGAGATAAAGAAATTATTGATTATGAATTATTAGTTAAGGACTTAGAAACCTTGGACAAAAAAATTAATAGTTTAAATAGATTAGCTAATACCGGAGATAAAACTGCAGTTTCACAAATTGAAATTTTAAAAAAATATAAAGAAAAACTATCTGAAGGCAAATCTGCACGTTCTTTTGAAATTGATGATGATGAATTTATAGATGAACTACAGTTGTTAACAAATAAGCCTGTTTTGTATGTATGCAATGTTGATCAAAATTCAATGGAAGGTAATAACTATACAAAACAAATTTCAGATAAAATTACGGATGAAAATGCAAAAATGATAATAATTGCTGCAGGTATAGAATCTGAAATTAATGAGCTTGAATCAGAGGATGATAGAAATGAATTTTTAAAAGATATTGGTTTAAATGAACCAGGAGTTAATAAAATAATTAGATCTACTTATTCTTTATTAGGTTTACAAACTTTTTTTACTGCTGGAGAAAAAGAAGTTAGAGCTTGGACAATAAAAAAAGAATCTTTAGCTCCCAAGGCTGCTGGAAAAATCCATACAGATTTTGAAAAAGGATTTATAAGGGCTGAGGTTATTGCATTTGATGACATGATCAAGTATGGAAATGAATCTAAATGTCGTGAGAATGGAAAAATTTTTATTGAAGGCAAAAATTACACAGTAAAAGACGGTGATATAATTCATTTCAGATTTAATGTTTAAAGAAAAATTCATTTATTGTTGATAAGTTCTTATCATTTTAATCACTAAATATTCTTTTTTTCTTCATTGATTATTATTTTTAGTATTGTTTAAAAAAGACATGAGTCAAAACAATTATACAGAAGAAAATATAAAATCCCTTGATTGGAAGGAGCATATAAGGATGCGTCCTGGTATGTATATTGGTAAAAAAGGAGATGGATCTTCAACTGATGATGGAATATATGTATTGTTAAAAGAGATAATGGATAATTGTATGGATGAGTTTGTGATGGGCTATGGTAAGACAATTGATTTAAGTGTTAAAAATCAAAAAGTTATTATTAGAGATTATGGTAGAGGAATTCCACTTGGAAAAGTGGTTGATTGTGTCTCTAAAATAAATACGGGAGGAAAGTATGATACTAAGGCTTTTAAAAAAGCAGTTGGATTGAATGGTGTAGGGACTAAAGCTGTTAATGCATTGTCTGAATACTTTAAAGTACAAAGTATTCGTGATGGTAAAACTAAAATTGTTGAATTCAATAGAGGATCCATTATTCTTGATGATGAAATAAAGGATTCTTCTCAAAGAAACGGTACTAGAATAATGTTTGTTCCCGATTCCGAGATCTTTTCCAATTTTAAATTTTTAGATCATCATATTTCTACTATGATTTGGAATTATGTGTATCTAAATCCAGGCTTAACAATTATTTACAATAATCAAAAGTTTTTTTCTGAAAATGGATTAAAAGATTTATTGACTTCTAAACTAGAGACATCAATTACATACCCAATTATACATTTAATGGGAGATGATATTGAAGTTGCTTTATCTCATTCAAAATCTAAATATGGTGAAACATATTTTTCTTTTGTTAATGGTCAACACACTACTCAAGGAGGTACTCATCAAGTTGCATTCAGAGAAGCTATTGCAAAAACTTTTAAAGAATTTTTTAATAAAAACTTTGAAGCTTCTGATATTAGACAATCAATTGTTGCCGCAGTTAGTATTAAGGTGATGGAACCAGTTTTTGAGTCGCAAACTAAAACAAAATTAGGATCTACAGAAATGGGGGATAGTCTTCCAACAATTAGAACGTATATAAATGAGTTTGTAAAAAGAAAATTAGATAATTTTTTACATAAAAACCCTGAAATAAGTGACATCATTTTAAAAAAAATTCAACAGGCAGAGAAAGAAAGAAAAGACTTAGTAGGTATAAAGAAATTAAGTAGAGAGAGAGCAAAGAAGTCTAGTTTACACAACAAAAAACTAAGAGATTGTAAAGTTCATTATAACGATTTAAAAAAAGAAAGAAGATTAGAGACTACTTTATTTATAACAGAGGGTGATTCTGCAAGTGGATCAATAACGAAAGCAAGAGATGTATATACCCAAGCTGTATTTAGTTTGAAAGGAAAACCTTTGAATTGTTATGGTTTAACAAAAAAAGTAGTTTATGAAAATGAAGAGTTTAATTTACTTCAAAGTGCATTAAATATTGAAAATGAAATTGAAAACTTAAGATATAATAATATTGTAATAGCAACTGATGCAGATGTTGATGGGATGCATATAAGATTATTAATTATTACATTTTTTCTTCAATTTTTTCCTGATTTAGTTAAAGAAGGCCATTTATACATATTACAAACCCCACTTTTTAGAGTTAGAAATAAAAAAGAAACAATTTATTGTTACGATAATAATCAAAAATTAGAGGCTGAAAAAAAATTAACTGGAAAGTTAGAAATAACAAGATTCAAAGGTTTAGGTGAGATTTCTCCTCATGAATTTAAAAACTTTATAGGATCAGATATTAAACTAGATCCTGTTTTATTAAAAAATGATTCAGAAATTGAAGCTTTATTAACTTTTTATATGGGAAAAAACACCCAAGATCGTCAAAACTTTATTATTGATAATTTAAGAATGGAAAAAGATATAATTGATAATTAATATGATTGAAGATAATTTGGAAAATAATGAAGAATTAAATGAAATTACAAAGGTTATTCCAATTTCTGGAATGTACCAAAATTGGTTTCTTGATTATGCCTCATATGTAATTTTAGAAAGAGCTGTTCCATATATTTTAGATGGATTAAAGCCAGTTCAGAGAAGAATCTTACATTCTCTTAAAGAGTTAGATGATGGAAGATATCACAAAGTTGCGAACTTAATCGGAAATACAATGAAGTATCATCCTCATGGTGACGCATCGATTGGTGATGCTTTAGTAAAGTTAGGCCAAAAAGGACTTTTGATTGATATGCAAGGAAATTGGGGTAACGTATCAACTGGTGATAAAGCTGCAGCTGCAAGATATATTGAAGCTAGACTTTCTCATTTTGCATTGGATGTATGTTATAGCCCTAAAGTAACAAAGTGGAAAACTTCATACGACGGAAGAGCAAACGAACCTGATTATTTGCCAATTAAATTTCCTTTGCTATTATTTCAAGGAGTTGAAGGTATTGCCGTTGGTTTATCTACAAAAATACTTCCTCATAATTTTAACGAATTAATTGATGCGTCTATTTCTATTTTAAATGGAAGAAATAAAAAAATTAAACCTGATTTTCAATCAGGTGGTTTAGCTGATTTTAGTAATTATAATGATGGTAAAAAAGGAGGTAAAGTTAGAGTTAGAGCAAAAATCGAAGAGATTGATAAAAAAACATTAAACATTTCAGAGTTGCCCTATAATGTGACTACTACTACATTAATTGATTCTATATTGAGGGCTAATGATAAAGGAAAAATTAAAATTAAGAATATTCAAAATAATACCGCAGATAAAGTTGACATTGTTATTACAATTGCTAATGATGTTTCAATTGATAAAACTATAGACGCTCTTTATGCTTTTACAGATTGTGAAATTTCTGTTTATCCTGTTACTTGTGTAATTCAGAATGATACACCAATATTTACCGACATATCCAATATTTTAAAAATTTCAACCGAAAACACTAAATTAATTCTAACGCAAGAACTTGAAATTAAATTAAATGAATTAAACGAAAAGTGGCATAGTGCAACATTGGAAAGAATATTCATTGAAGAAAAAATATACAGAGATATAGAAGATGTTGATAGTTGGCAAGGAATAATTGATGTAATTTTTCAAGGTTTAAAACCATTTGTTAATATTTTAAAAAGAAAAGTTACCATTGAAGATGTTGAGAGATTAACTGAAATTAAGATAAAAAGAATTAGTAAATATGATTTAAATAAAGAAAATGAAAAAGTTAAGTTGATTGAAGACTCCATAAAAGATGTTCAAAATAATCTAGATAATATTACAATTTATTCAATTCAGTATTTTAAGAAAATAAAAGAAAAATATGGTAAAGGCAGAGAAAGAAAAACTAAAGAAAGAATTTTCGATACAATTGAAGCTTCTAAAGTAGCGTTAGCTAATAAAAAGCTATATACCAATAAAACAGAGGGTTTTATTGGTACATCTATGAGAAAAGATGAGTATATTTTAGAATGTTCTGATATTGACGATATTATAGTTTTTAAGAAAGATGGAACAATGTTGGTGACTAAAGTATCTTCTAAAATATTTGTTGGAAAAGATATAATTCATATTGATGTTTTCAAAAAAAATGACTTAAGAACAACTTATAATATGATATACAGAGATAAGTCATCAAATAAAACTTATTTAAAACGTTTTCCTGTTAAAGGTGTAACTAGAAATAAAGATTATAACTTAGGTAGTAAAAGTGGTTCTGATGTAATTTATTTCTCTGCAAATCCAAATGGAGAAGCTGAGTTAGTTTCTTTAATATTGAGAGCAAAGGCTAGATTGAAAAAATTAAAATTTGATGTTGATTTTTCTGAATTTGATATTAAAAGTAGGGGTGTTCGTGGAAATTTAATTTGTAAACATTATGTAAGAAAAATTGAGTTAAAAAACGAAGGAGTCTCAACCCTAGCAGCAAAGAAAATTTGGTATGATGAATCTGTAAAAAGATTAAATGACTTAGGGCATGGAAGTTTATTAGGGGAGTTTTCAGGTGATGATAAGATTATATTAATTTCAGAACTTGGTTATTTTAATTTACTGTCTTATGATTTATCTAATCATTTTCCAGAAAATATTAAAATATTAGAGAAATATGACCCTGATAGTGTTCTAACATGTATTTACTATAATTCCATAAATAAATTACACTATATAAAAAGATTTAATCCTAAAAACACAAATAGAAAGCTCTATTATATATCTGAAAATAAAGGTCTTGATTTAAAATTTATTTTTTTTGATAACAAAAAAGTGAAATTAAATTTTAAAAAAGGAAAAAATGGAAAAACTAAAGAATCAATTGAAATTTTACCCTCTGATTTTATTTCAATAAAAGGATATGAAGCAATAGGTAAACAATTATCTCAATACAAACTTAAATCTGTTGAGTTAGTAGATATTGATATTAAGAAAAATATACCTCCCCCCGAAGACCTTGAGAATAAAGATCAGGATTTTAATAATTCTAATGGTCAAATCATGCTTGATTTTAATCAATAGATTTTTTAAAGTGCCTTTTTGTTGATAGATTTGTAGTATCTTGAGATTTTATGAAAACTTATAATTTATTTTTTTTTCTATTATTTTTAAGTTGTTTTGCTTATGCTCAACAATTACCCTTAAATAGTCAATATATTTATAATCCACTTGTTATAAATCCCTCTTTCGCTGGTATTTCTGAATCATCATCTATTGTTTTAATGAATAGAAATCAGTGGGCAGGTTTTGTCGATGATCAAATCTTGACTACTTCGGTATCTGCTCACCATGCTTTAAATAATCAAAAGCATGGGGTAGGAGCTTTATTGTTCTCTGATAGAACAGGTGCAATAAATATTCATGGATTAGATTTAATGTATTCATTTAAATTTCCAGTGTTTTTAGATTATAATTTTTCTTTAGGTATTTCTGCTAATTTATATCAATATCTTTTTGATGACTCTGATTTCAATACTGCAATGTATGATCCTTTAATTTCAGGCCAGGTTCATAAAAAAATTAACTTTGATTCTAACTTTGGTTTTTTATTCTACGATGATTTCTTATTTTTAGGAGGGTCAGTTGTAAATTTAGTTCAGTCTAAAGTTTTGGATAATGAATTAACACAGCCAAATCAATTTGCAAGAAATTTTTATTTTTTTGGAGGCTACAGTTTTTCTGATACAGAATCAAAAATAGATTTTGAACAAAGCTTTTTATTAAAAAAGACACAGTTTACTGATTTTCAATATGACATTAATTTAAAAACTATATTTAGTGATATTTTTTGGTTAGGTGCTGGTTACAGAAGCAATAAAGAAGTTGTTGGGTTATTTGGTTTTAACTATGACAGATTTTCAATAATATACTCTATTGATTATAATTATGGTGATATAGGAAATTACTCAGGAGCTTCCCATGAGTTTTCTTTGGTTTATTACTTTAGAAATGGATCCAATATTAATTGGCAAAAAAATAGAATTTTATTTGAAAGATTCTAAATTTTGTATCTACAATCTGGACTGACTGATAGCATAGTGAAATTTTTCTTTTGATATTTGTAATATCCTGCTAAAGCTATCATAGCAGCGTTATCTGTAGAATATTCAATTTTAGGAAAAGTTGAATTAATATTTAATTTTTTTTCCATTTTTTTTATTTCTTCCCTGAAATATTTGTTAGAAGCTACTCCACCTGCAATTGCAATATTTTTAATCTGATTTTTTTCAATTGCTAATTGAAGTTTTGTTATTAAAATATTAATGATTGTTTTTTGTATTGAAGCACAAATATGATTCATGTTTTTATCAATGAAATTTGGATTTTTTTCTTTTTCTAATTTTAAAAAATTAAATATTTGTGTTTTTAATCCACTAAAGCTAAAATTTAAGTCTTTAACTTTAGGTTGAGTAAAAATAAATTTATTTGGGTTCCCACCAATTGATTTTTTTTCAATTATTGGTCCTCCAGGATATCCAAGACCTAGCATTTTCGCTGATTTGTCAAAAGCCTCGCCTGCAGAATCATCAAGTGTTTGACCAATAAGACTCATATCTTCAACACTTTTTACTAAAATTATTTGAGTATGTCCGCCAGAAACAGTTAAACATAAAAAAGGAAAAGAAGGTGCACTACATTCATTATTTTCAATAAAATTAGCAATAACATGTGCCCTCATATGATTAATTTCTATAAGTGGTAATTTGAGACTTAGCGATAAACTTTTAGCAAAAGAAGTTCCGACTAGTAGAGAGCCTAATAATCCAGGTCCTCGGGTAAATGCTATTGCATTTAGTTGTTGTTTTTCAATTTTTGCTATCTTTAATGCTAGAGAAGCAATAGGTACAATGTTTTTTTGATGACATCTTGAGGCTAGTTCAGGTACAACACCGCCATATTTTTGGTGTATTTTTTGGCTTGATACAATATTTGATAGTACTTTTTTGTTACAAGTAATGGCAACTGAAGTGTCGTCGCATGATGATTCAATTCCAAGTATGAATATGTTTTTTTTCATTTTAGAAATATAAAGTTATAAATATTGAATTTTAGTAAAAAAAATAAGATAGTTTTATTGTTCCTTACCCTAGTTATTGTTTTAGTTTCTTTACTAACCATAATAAGTTCTTCTTTTTTTCAAAAAAAAGCATTTTCTCACCTTTCAAAAAAAATTCAAGAACAATATAACATAACTATTAATTCTAGTAACTTTTACTATAATTTTTTCTCAAACAAAATTCATTTAAATTTTTTAATTAGAGATGATTATCAGCAACCCATGATTTTAATTCCTCAGGTTTCTATATCTACAGAAAAAAATTTGTTTTTTTCACAAGATAATTTTGAAATTTCGGAAATAGAATTTAATGATATGGATATTTTTATAAAAAAATATAAAAATGACAGCGTCTCTAATATTCAAAGGTTTTTCAAAAAAATTTCTACTAATAATAAAGAGTCAATTAATTCTTTTTT
>TARA_B100001057_G_scaffold128386_2_pt1 | contig 24088 bp, 21 predicted proteins | sample TARA_B100001057 | Tara Oceans TARA_B100001057 (sample SAMEA2621839) | marine metagenome | biome: marine biome (ENVO:00000447); feature: surface water layer (ENVO:00002042); material: "saline water (ENVO:00002010), including plankton (ENVO:xxxxxxxx)" | depth 5 m
TTACAATCATTCTTGGCACCACCATCAAAAATTGCATATAAAACAGGAATCTCTTCCCACTCACTGTTTATATCTATTTCATTTTCACAATTATAGAAAGTTATAGAAATAAAGAAAAAGTAAATTAATCGCTTCACAGTGCAAATATATAATTTTCGTAGATTTGATTTTAGTTTTATTGAAATTGATATGAAAAAATATTCCAGAATAACAACTCACACCTTAAAAGAAATGAAGGTTAATAATGAAAAAATTTCTATGCTCACAGCATATGATTACACAACTGCAAAAATTATAGACCAATCATTAATTGATATTATTCTAGTTGGAGATTCTGCTTCAAATGTTATTGCTGGACACGAAACAACACTTCCAATTACTTTAGATGAAATGATTTATCACGCAAAATGCGTAATTAGAGCAACAAAAAGAGCTCTTGTTGTTGTTGACTTACCTTTTGGCTCATATCAAGGTAACTCTAAAAAAGCACTTGATTCAGCCATTAAAATTATGAAAGAATCTGAGGCGCATGCTGTTAAAATGGAAGGTGGTGAAGAAATTTCTGAGTCAGTTGAAAGAATTATAAAGTCTGGGATCCCAGTAATGGGGCATCTTGGGTTAACACCCCAATCCATTTATAATTTCGGAACATATTCTGTAAGAGCAAAAGAAAAGGAAGAAGCAAAAAAATTAATCAATGATGCTAAAATTTTAGAAAAAAAAGGATGCTTTTCAATAGTCTTAGAAAAAGTACCAAGTAAACTAGCAAAAGAAGTTTCTAGTAAATTACAAATCCCAACAATTGGAATTGGAGCAGGAAAACATGTAAATGGTCAAGTTTTAGTTACCCATGATATGTTAGGAATGACTCAAGACTTTAACCCAAGATTCATCAGAAGATATGCAGATCTTAACAAAGAAATTTCATCTGCATGTAAAAATTACATTCGTGATGTAAAAGAAAATACATTTCCTAATGAAAATGAGTCATACTAACCCCAAATCAATTGATGTTGTTTATGAAGACAATCACATAATTGCTATAAATAAAAAATCAGGAATTCTTGCGCAAGGAGATAAAACAAATGATAAATCTTTAATTGAAATAACTAAACATTTTTTAAAAAAAAAATATAACAAACCTGGGAATGTATTTGTAGGACTTCCTCACAGAATAGACAGACCGGTTAGTGGATTAATTGTTCTTTCTAAAACAAGCAAATCATTAACTAGAATGTCTGAATTATTTAGAGAAAAAAAAATTGAAAAAATATATTGGGCAATTGTAAAAAATAAACTTGAAAAAAAATCTGGTAAACTAATTCATTTTTTAAAAAAAAATAAAAAACAAAATAAATCTTATGTTTCAGAAAAGGAAAAAAAAGATTATTTAAGATCTGAACTTCATTATGGTTTTTTAAAAAATTTAAAAAACTATTATTTATATGAAATTAAACTTATTACAGGAAGGCACCATCAAATAAGAACTCAACTTGCTTACATAAAATCTCCAATAAAAGGAGATATTAAATATGGCGCAAAAAGAACAAATAAATATGGTGGTATTTGTTTACATTCAAGAAAAATTTCTTTTGTACATCCGATTAAAAAAGAAATTATTTCACTTCAAGCTCCTTTGCCAAAAAAAGACCTTTGGGTTCATTGTAAATAATTTTAGAAAATATATATTTAATAAAGAAACAAATAAAACCTTAATACATTTGAAATTATGAGTATTTCTAAAAATTTATTTTCAAGCGAAGGTTATTATATAATAAACAAGATTGTTTTAAAAAAAATTGGAATTGATTCAACTTTAATTTTATCAGAATTAATTAAAGTTGAAGAATATTCAAAAAATACAGACTATGATTTCACGGTTAATAATTTAATATCTCTTTCAGAAAACACCACGCTTAACAAATCAAAAATTAAAGATGCAATTAACAAGCTATATAAATTAAAACTAATAGATGTTATTGTTAAAAAAAAAGATGTTTTTTATGTAAAAATACTACATAAAAACATATCACAATTTATCTTAGAAGATTACTCCACAAAAAGAGAAAAACAAAGAAAAAGAAACACTAATTCAATTATCAAAAAGAAAAAATTTAAAAAACCCAATATTGATGAATTAAAAGATTATTTTTTAAAAATTAAAGCAGAAGATGAGAGTGAAGTTATGTACGATTTTTATGAATCTAAAGGCTGGAAAATAGGCAAAAACTCAATGAAATGTTGGAAAAGTTCAGCTAGAAATTGGGCTAGAAGATCTAAAAATGATAAATTAAATTTACCTGACATCTATGATCAAAATTTTGAAAAAGAAATAGCAAGAAATCAAAAAAAATTAAATGAATATCACAATCATTTAAAAAAAATGGGATACAAACCATCATACTCCCCTACTTCTGGAACAACATGGAAAATTAAAAAATAATGACTAGCTGGTATAAAAATTGGTTCGATTCAAAATATTATCATATTCTTTATAATAAAAGAAATCATGATGAGGCAGAATTATTTATTAATAATCTTTTAAAATTTTTATCACCAACTAAAAAATCATACTTTTTAGATTTATGTTGTGGAAAAGGAAGGCATTCAATTTTATTGAATAAAATGGGATATAGAGTTGACGGAATAGATTTATCAAAAAATAGTATTAAACAAGCTTTAAGAGAAAAAAAAAATAATTTGAATTTCTTTGTAAGAGACATGAGATTAATAAGAGAGCAAAATAAGTATAATTTTATTTTAAATTTATTTACAAGTTTTGGTTATTTTAATGACTCAAAAGATAATCATTTGGTAATCAACGGTGTTTCAAAAGCATTAAAAAAGAATGGCATATTTATTATCGACTTTTTAAATATCGAAAAGACACTAAAAGACTTAAATAAATCTGAAACAATAAAAATTAATGAAATTAATTTTTATATAAAAAGATGGAGTGATTTGAATTTTTTATACAAAAAAATTGAATTTAAAGAAAAAAACAAAAAATTTGAATTCACAGAAAGGATCCAACTTTTAAATAAAGAACAAATTGTTAATTTATGCAGTAAATCAAACTTAAAAAATATGAGCATTTTTGGTGATTATCAACTCAATGATTTTAATGAAAATTCTGAAAGATTAATTCTTTTGTTTAAAAAATAATAAATTAGAAACTTAAATAAAGCAATATGAATTTAAATCTTATGTTTTTGGACTATGTTTTCCTAGGAAACTCAATTGAAAAATATTTAATTTCAGTAATAATAATTTCCGTGGGATTATTATTAAAGAAAAATGTATCGAAGTTTTTAAGTAAATTTTTATTTGATTTTTTAATAAAAGTAAAAAACCTAAAAGGAGAACATTTTTATTTAACCGTAAAAAAACCTTTAGATTACCTTTTTATTCTTATAATTTTTTCTTTAAGCTTTAAAAATATTGAAACTGACATTATTTTAAGAAAAATTTCAATTTTAGGAGATTTAAATTTTAACAAAGTATTTTCTTTTTTTTTATTTGTTTTTTTTATTTGGCTTCTTTTAAAAATTACAGATTTCTTTAAAATAATTTTTATTAAAAAAGCTGAAAAAACTAAATCTAAACTTGATGATCAACTTATTCCTTTTTTCACATCATTGGTTAAAATTTTAATTATAATTTTTGGAATATTCACTATTGCAAGCAATATATTTAACATTAATATTACTGCTCTAGCAGCTGGATTAGGTGTTGGAGGTATTGCAATAGCAATGGCAGCAAAAGAAAGTCTAGAAAATTTATTTGGATCATTTGTAATTTTTCTTGACAGACCATTTGTTGTAGGAGATATTGTTACTGTCAGTAATGTGACTGGAATAATTGAAAGCGTAGGATTTAGAAGTACAAGAGTAAGGACATTCGACAAAAGTTTAGTCACAGTTCCTAATAAAAAAATGGTAGATGCAGAGGTTGATAATTTAGGTATGAGATCATCTAGAAGAACCAAGTTTAATATTGGAGTTACTTATGAAACTAGTAAAGCTCAAATAAAAAAAATAACAAGAGATATTAAAAAAATAATTGATCAACATCCTAAAACAGACAAAAATTTTGGTAGAGTAAAGTTTTTAAATTTTGGATCAAGTTCACTAGATATTATGGTTATGTATTATGTTAAAGGGACAGACTGGGACACATATTTAGACACAACTGAAGAAATTAATTTTAAAATAATGGACATAGTAAAAAAACATAAGAGTGATTTTGCTTTCCCTTCAACTACAGTATATCTTAATAAATGAAAAATATTGAGATAAAGTTAATTAACTCTAAGTTAACACATAATATAAGAAGTCAAGTTTTATGGCCTCATAAAAAATTAAAAGATTGTATAATTAGTGATGATAACCTAAAAACTACTTTTCATTTAGGAGTTTTTTTAAAATCAGATATTGTAAGTATTGGAACTTTTATAAAGGAAAAAAATAACATATTTAATAATATAGATAATCAATACCGACTAAGAGCAATGGCAACATCAAAAAATCATCAAGGGAAGTCAATGGGGCAAATCCTAATTAATTTTGCAATCAAATACTTGAGAGAAAAAAAAATAAAATTAATTTGGTGCGATGCTAGAAAAATTGCAATTACATTTTATAAAAAAAGTGGATTTAAAACTCATGGAGAATATTATATTATTCCTAAAATTGGACTTCATAAATTAATGTATATTTATCTTTAAAATGGAGAAAAAAAAAACATCAATTAAAGATTTATTTATTATTGAAGAAAATAAAATTTTTCAAGATGATAGAGGAGTTTTTTTTGAATCTTGGAATCTCAATAAATTTAACTCATTGTCTCTCAGTGAGACATTTAACCAAGATAACATTTCAATTTCAAAAAAAAATGTTCTAAGAGGGTTACATCTACAATTAAAACCTTTCAGTCAATTAAAATTAGTACAAGTTTTACAAGGAAAAGTTTTAGATGTAATAGTAGATTTAAGAAAAGAATCTAAAACTTTTGGTAAACATGAAAAGATTTGTTTAAATTCTAATGATCGAAAGATTTTATGGATTCCTGAAGGTTGCGCACATGGTTTCTTATCTCTTGAAAATAACAGTATATTTTCTTATAAGTGCAATAAAAATTATAATCAAAAATCAGAAATTACAATTAATTGGAACGACCCTGATTTAAATATTAATTGGGGGATAGAAAAACCTTTCCTTTCAGCAAAAGATAAAAAAGGAATTAGTTTTGATGAATATTTAAAATTAACAGAAAAGTGATGAATTTTTTTATTTTTATTTTATTTTTTTTCTTTTGTGATTCTCAAGAGAATAATAAGAACTATATAAATTTCAAAACAGAAAATTATAAAGTTCATTCTCCTTACATCCCTAAAAATCTAGACTTCTGTAATGAAAAAGTACCAATTGAATATCAAGATATTTTAGAAAGATTTGACAAAGAAATAATTGTAAATACTTACTTTCACTCTAAAGGAATATTAATTCTTAAAAGAGCAAATAAATACTTCCCAATAATTGAAAAATATTTAAGAAAACATAATATTCCTGAAGATTTTAAATATCTAGCTATTGCTGAAAGTGGATTAGAAAATGTAACTTCTCCGGCTGGCGCCAAAGGTTTTTGGCAATTTATGTCAAAAACAGGTAAATCTTATAATTTAGAAATTAACGATTTAATTGATGAAAGATATCATTTAGAAAAGTCAACTGAAGCTGCATGTAGTTACTTAAAAAAATTATATACTCAATTTGGAAGCTGGACACTCGCTGCCGCAGCTTATAATATGGGACCATTTGCTTTAGAAAAACAATTAAAAAAACAAAAAGTTCAAAACTACTATGATTTAAAATTAAATAATGAAACCTCAAGGTATGTATTTAGAATCGTTGCGTATAAAATAATTCATCAAAATCCTGAATTATATGGATTTAATTTAAATGAAAAGGATCTATATAAAGTTGTTAAGACCTATGAAATCCCAGTTGAAAATTCAATTGATGACTTAGCAAGTTACGCTATAAGTATAAATCAAAATTACAAAGTAATTAAATACCTGAATCCATGGATATTAAAAAATAATATTAATGAAAACGGAAAGAAGTATATGATAAAATTACCTCTGGAAAATTCACTAATTATTAAATAAATCAAGTTTTTTAAAAATGAACAAAATTGAAATTTTTGGTGCTAAGGAAAATAATTTAAAAGATATTTCAATCGAAATACCTAAAAAAAAACTTGTTGTTATTACAGGTTTGAGTGGTAGTGGGAAAACATCTTTGGCGCACAAAACAATTTACAGGGAGGGTCAAAGAAGGTACATGGATACATTTTCATCCTATGCTAGACAATTCATTGATAACTACGAAAAACCAGATGTTGATAAAATTACTGGCCTAAGTCCAGTAATTTCAATTAGTCAAAAATCCGTATCAAAAAACCCAAGATCCACTGTTGGCACAGTTACAGAAATATATGATTATTTAAGATTATTATATTCAAAATCATCTACGGCATTCTCCTATGTGACAGGAAAAAAAATGGAAACATTTTCATTAAAAAAAATTATACAAAAAATTGAAAAAAAACACAAAGACAAAAAAATTCTTATTCTAGCACCATTAGTAAGAGGAAGAAAAGGAAATTATAAACAATTTTTTATTGATCTAATGAAAAAAGGATTTTTAAAGGTAAGAGTAGATGGAAAAATAAAAAATATTTTAGATGACTCATATTTATCTATTAATAGTTTAGAATTAGATAGAAATAAACATCATGATATTGAATTACTTATTGATGATTTATTAATTAAAGAGGAAAATAAATCTAGAATTAAATCTTCTTGTGAGCTTGCAATTAATCATGGTAATGGATCAATATTAATAATTGAAGAAAATAACACTGAATCATTTTTTTATAGCACAAAACTAATGTGCCCAAAATCTGGAATATCTTATACGGAACCCGAACCAAATACATTTTCCTTTAATTCTCCTCAAGGCTATTGCGCAAATTGCAAAGGATTAGGAAATAGTTATTTAGTTGATGAAAAAAAAATAATTGTTAACGAAAATTTAAGCATTAATAACGGGGCTATTGAACTTCTACATAATATTGAAGAACCTTGGATTTTAAACGAACTAAAAATTATTTTAGAAAAATTCAATTTTAATCTTGACACACCAGTAAAGAAAATTAGCAGAGCATGTATAGATTCAATTCTATACGGAATCAAAGGAAATTTTAAAATTCAAAAAAAAGAGTTGGGTTTAACCAAACATTATGAAATGGACTTTCCTGGAATTTCAGAATTTATTCTAAGTGAATTTAAAAATTCAAATTCAAAAAGAATTCAAAGATGGGCCAAAAATTATATAACCGAATCAAAATGCCCCAAATGTCAAGGAAAAAAGTTAAAAAAAGAAAGTCTTTATTTTTTGATTAATAAAAAAAACATAAATGATATTTCAAATATTGAAATAAAGGAATTACACGAATGGCTTAATGGCATTAATAAGGATAATAAAATAACAAAAGAAATTATTAAAGAAATTATTAAAAGAACAAAGATTCTTATTGACCTTGGTTTAGAATACTTGACAATCGATAGGAAATCTAAAACTCTTTCTGGTGGTGAAAGTCAAAGAATTAGACTTGGAACACAAATAGGATCGGAACTTGTAGGAGTAATATATATTTTAGATGAGCCAAGTATTGGGCTTCATCAAAAAGATAATGATTTACTTATTAATTCATTAAAAAAATTGAGAGATTTAGGGAACACAGTAATTGTTGTTGAGCATGATAGAGAATTAATTGAGTCAGCTGATTACATAATAGATATCGGTCCTTTTGCAGGTATTAACGGAGGAAAAGTGATTTTTGAAGGAGACAATAAAAAAATTAAAAAATCTAAAACTTTAACTTCAGAATATATTAATAATAGGAATTTAATTCCTGTACCAAAAAAAATTAGGAATGGCAATGGTTTATTTATTGAGCTTTTAGGAGCTAGAGAAAATAATTTAAAAAATATTAATCTAAAAATTCCGTTAGGAAATTTAGTATTAATAACTGGGGTTTCTGGAAGTGGTAAGTCAACATTAATAAACAAAACATTATTTCCATTAATAAATAATAAAATTAATAAATCTCTAAATGATCACGGAACCTACGAAAAATTAAAAGGTATTGAAAATATTGACAAAGTAATATCGATTAATCAAAGTCCAATTGGAAGAACACCAAGATCTAACCCCGCAACCTACATAGGTTTATTTACTTTAATTAGAGAGTTGTTTTCAAATGTCCCTACAGCAAAAGTAATGGGTTTAAAATCAGGAAATTTTTCATTTAATATACCTGGGGGTAGATGTGAAAAATGTAAAGGTTGTGGTAAAGAATTAATCCAAATGAAATTTTTGCCAGATTTTTATATTGACTGTAAAATCTGTTATGGTAAAAGATTTAACAAAGAAACATTAAAAGTTAAACTAAAGGGAAAGAGTATATATGAAATATTAGAAATGACAGTTGAAGAAGCACTTATCTTCTTTGACAAATTTCCAAAAATTAAAAGAAAATTAGAAACTCTTGTTAGTGTTGGAATGGGTTACGTAAAAATTGGACAACCTTCCACAGAATTATCAGGCGGTGAAGCTCAAAGAGTTAAACTTGCCTTAGAACTTTCAAAAAAAGACACCGGAAAAACTTTATATATATTTGATGAACCAACAACTGGATTACACTTCTATGACATAAATATATTAATGAAATCAATACATAAACTTGTAGATCGTGGGAATACATGTATTATAATTGAGCATAATATGGATGTAATTAAACAAGCTGACTATATAATTGATCTTGGCTTAAATGGTGGGTCAGGAGGTGGTTACATTGTTTGCGAAGGTTATCCTAAAGATATTGTTAAAAACAAAAATAGTTATACTGCTAAATTCTTAAAAAAAGAAATAACTTCCTAAAAAATATTTGAAATGAGAAAAAGATGGAAAGAAATTAAAGGAGATAAAACATGGAGCATTTTTAAAATCATGTCAGAATTTGTAGAAGGTTTTGAAAAACTTTCTAATATAGGTCCATGTATCTCAATTTTCGGCTCCGCAAGAACAAATCCAGAAAACAAGTATTACAAATATGCAGTTGAAATTTCAGAAAAATTAACTGAAAGAGGTTATGGTATTATTTCAGGTGGAGGTCCCGGTATAATGGAAGCAGCAAATAAAGGCGCTAAAAATAAAGGTGGAGCATCAGTAGGACTTAATATTGATTTACCGTTTGAGCAAACTCCAAATAAATATATTGATGATGATAAAAATATTGACTTCAACTATTTTTTTGTTAGAAAAGTAATGTTTGTAAAATACGCACAAGGTTTTGTTGTTATGCCTGGAGGTGTTGGAACACTGGATGAATTATTTGAAGCTATAACTCTAATACAAACTGAGAAAATACAAAAAATTCCCATTATTTTATTTGGAAGTGACTTTTGGGATGGTTTATTGGATTGGATGAAAAAAATTGTATTAGAAAAAGAAAGAAATATTTCTGAAAAAGATTTAAAAAACTTTAAATTAGTAGATAGTGTTGATGAGGTAATAGAAATTATTGATGATTTTTACAACAATTACCAACTATCTCCTAACTTTTAAATAATGAATAAAAAAAGTATACTTACTACATTATTCTTAGTATTTTCTTCTTACTTATTTTCACAGAATATAAAAGGAGTTATAAAGGACAAGAGAACAAAAGAAACTCTTATCGGCGCAAACATTCAAGTAGTTAATGGAACAGGAGTTACTTCAGATGTAGATGGAAATTTTGAGTTAAAAAATATATCCAATTTACCAATAACCATCAAATGTTCGTATATAGGTTATAAAACAAAAAATATAGAAATAACAAGTTATAATTTCATAACAATAAATTTACAAACAGATGATGAACAACTTCAAGAAGTTCAAATTAGAGATTCGAGATTAACTGAAAGACTTAAACAATCACCAATAACAATAGAATCTTTAGACATTAATGCCATAAAAGAAACTCCTTCCTCATCTTTTTATGAAGGTCTTTCAAATTTAAAAGGTGTAGACTTAACTTCAGCTAGTCTTGGATTTAAAATAATTAACACTAGAGGATTTAACAGTACATCCCCTGTCAGATCTCTTCAATTAATTGATGGTGTTGATAATCAATCTCCTGGTTTAAATTTTAGTTTAGGTAATTTTATGGGAAGTCCTGAACTAGACACTAAGGGAGTTGAAATAATTGTTGGAGCTAGCTCAGCTTTATATGGACCAAATGCTTTTAACGGAGTAATATACATGGAATCGAAAGATCCATTTATGTTTCCTGGCACTCAATATCAAATTAAAATTGGAGAAAGAGCATTAGTGGAAAATGGATTCAGGTTTGCTAAATCTTATAAAGACAATGAAGGAAATGATAGATTTGGATTTAAAATTAATTTACAACATTTTAAAGCCAATGATTGGGAGGCTGATAATACTAATGCAACCGATGATAGTGATGCTCAAACAAATAACTTAGGTGGCTGGGATGCTGTTAATGTATATGGTGATGAAAGAGGTTTTGAAAATACAAATTTTGGAATCTATCCAGGACTAGGGACAATACACAGAACTGGTTACAGTGAAGTTGATTTAGTTGATTATGATACAGAAAACTTAAAGTTTAATACTGCACTTCATTACAAAACAAAAAAAGAAAATGAATTAATCTATTCGTTTAATTACGGTGAAGGAACAACAGTTTATCAAGGTGATAACAGATACAGTTTAAAAGACATTAAATTTTATCAAAATAGATTAGAATTTAGAAAAAAAGATAAGTTTTTTATTAGATTCTACACAACCCATGAAGACGCTGGCAACTCATATGATGCAGTAGCAACCGCAACATCATTATTGTTTGACAGTAAAGATGATATTATATGGAAGAATGACTACATTTATTATTGGCAACAATATATTTTAGATTCAATTAAAAGTATACCAGGATGGTATGATTGGGATATAAATACATCTTATGGATTATGGCAAGAAAATATGCAAAATCTGCTAGGTGAAAATCAAGACCTTTTAGAATATTATCACGAATTAGCTAGAAATTATGCCGATAGTGAATTAACAGAAAGTAATACAGTTGCCAACGCATTAATTCAACCCGGTACAGATGAATTTAACAACTTATTAAATGAAATAACAACATCATCTAGATACGACCCTATCACTGGAAACCTAATTAATGGTACAAGATTTTTTGATAAATCAGCATTATACCACCTTCAAGGAGAATACATACATGATATTAACTTGAACACAAAACTAATTATTGGTGCTAATGCCAGACTTTACAAGCCTGATTCTCAAGGTTCAATATTTGATGATGGATTTGAACAAACTATAAACACATACTACTTAATTGATGAAATCGGAGATATTGTAGAGAATTACTTGGTAACTGATTCAAATTTTGTTTTAGACTTTGAAAATTTTGAAAATTCCTATTGGGAATATGAATATGATACAATTCCGGTTATAGATTACATAGACACGACAATAACAAGGAAAAGATTTACAAATTTTGAATATGGAATATACGCTGGAATAGATAAAAAGTTTTTTAACGAAACTTTACTTTTAAATACAACTGCAAGAATTGATAAAAATCAAAATTTTGATTATTTAATATCTCCAGCTGCCTCTATTGTCTGGAAAGCTAGTGAAAAGGATTTATTTAGGTTTTCTTTTTCATCAGCATTAAGAAATCCAACTCTAACTGATCAATATCTAAATTATGACTATGGAACTGGAATTTTACTTGGTAATTTAAATGGTTTTGGCTATGATCAAATTTTTGTTGATGCAGATTCACTAAGAAAATATTTTAATTTAAATGGCACTAATGCTTTTGCTCAAGGTAGGAGAGCTTTAACCCAGGGTAAATTAACAGCTGATCCTCTAAAACCTGAAAAAGTAAACTCATTAGAACTTGGATTTAGAACCACACTTTGGGAAAAATTATATATTGATGCTAGTTTTTATTACTCAATTTATAGAGATTTTATTGGCTATCAAATTGGAGCGTCTTATACAATTGACCAATCAAGTCCAACAAGAATTGCCACAGATCTAGATGTTGAAAACGGTTGGGCTAATGAAGAAGGTGAAGAAATACCTAATTATTTATCAATATCATCTCCTTCAATTCAAGGATATAGACTTGCCGTAAATGCCAAAGGAAGAGTTAAAACTCAAGGTTTTTCGATTGGGATGAATTATTTTTTACCTAGATCTATGACATTAAATTTTAATTACTCATGGAACAAATTAATAAATGAAGATGAGAAAGACCCAATTATACCAGCTTATAATACCCCTGAACATAAATTTAACTTAGGATTGAGTGGAAATATTAAAGAATTATTCAATTTTCAAATTAATTATAAATGGGTAGATGGATTTATTTTTGAAGGATCACCACAATTTACGGGATATGTCGACTCATATGGCTTATTAGATTTACAAGTAAATAAAAAAATTGATATTTTTAAAAATGATAACCCATTCGTATTAAAGCTTGGAGCTTCAAATGTTTTGAATAACCAAGTTTATCAAGCTTATGGAGGACCTAAAGTCGGAAGATTATCTTATCTTGCGTTATTATTTGAATTTAACTAATTAAAAACATTACTTATGAAAATAAAATTACAATCATTATTATTAATATTTTTCTTGATTGCATCATTTTCTTTTTCTCAAACAAGATACATGGATGAAGTATTTTGTGATATTGAAATTGAATCTGATATAGTTTATGGAAATAATATTACAGTACTCCCACTTTTACAAGGAGGAGCACCTGCACCTGAAGATCTAGAAATGGATATTTATATGCCATCAGGTGACAGTGCAACTGACAGACCTGTTGTTATGATACTACATACAGGTAGTTTCTTACCTGCTGTTGCAAATGGACAAGCTACCGGTGACAAAACTGACAACGCTACAATTGAGCAATGTAAAGCATTTGCAAAAAAAGGATATGTAGCTGTTGCTTTAAACTATAGACTAGGTTGGAACCCAATTTCTGAAAACGAAGACGTTAGGAGAAGTACTCTTATACAAGCTGCTTATAGAGGTCTTCAAGATGTAAGAACTGGAGTCCGTTTTTTAAGAAAAACTATAGCTGAAGATGGAAACCCTTATGGAATAACTGATAAGTTTGCTGTAGGAGGTCTTGGAACAGGAGGTTATCTCTCATTATGCGCTGCATCCCTCTGGGATTATGATGAAGAACTTTTATTAGCAAAGTTTATGGATACAAGTCAGGATATTGATGGTGATGGATTAAATGATGCTGTACCTTATATTATACCTGAATACTTTGGTAATTTAGAAGGTACTGACTCTGGTATTTTACCTGGATTAGATTCAGATGGAGATGGGGAATTTGATGTAACAAACGTTCCATTTTGTCTTCCAAACCATCCTGGATATAGTTCAGATATTGATATGGCATTCAATGTTGGAGGAGCTATCCCTGATAGTAGCTGGGTTGATCAAGGAGAAGTTCCTATTGCAAGCATGCAGTGCTGGAATGAAGTATTTGCGCCATACGGTGTAGGAAATATTATGGTACCAACTACTGGAGCTATAGTTGTTGAAGGAATGGGATCCTTAGTAGTTCAACAAATGGCAACTGAATTTGGAAACAATGATGTATTTGAAGAAATGTCTATAGAACTAAACGACACGTGGTATGGAAACGGAAATGGAAATGATAACTCTGCAACTGCAGGACATGATTCTTACCCAGGATTATTTCCAATTGTTACACCTGAACCCTCAACTGATATGACACCATGTGGACCATATGAAATTCAAGGTTCGCCTTGGGATTGGTGGGATAATGAATTATATGGAGCAATAGCTGATGCATATCAAGGTACTGACCCTGGAACCATGGGATGCTTAGCCCTTCTTGATAGTCCTGATATGTCAGAAGATAAAGGTATGGCATATGTTGATTTAATTCAACAGTTTATGGTACCAAGAGTATACGCTGCATTAGAACTTGAAGGTGAAACTATAAATACAATGTTCGATGAAGCAACTTCAAATGAAAATGTAAATCAATATGTTGCTATGGGATTAACTATTTCTGCTTCTGATCTATCTGCTTTAGATCAATGTGTAGAGCCAGGTTTTACAATGTTTGCACCAAGTTCGGAGCTAGATGACGCAGCATTAGCTGAAATTGTAGAAAATGGAGATACTCCATTGCTAGACATATTAACTCATCATGTATACGGAGGAGGTAAAGTATTTGCTAGTGATCTTGAAGACGGTATGGAGATTGAAATGTTAGATGGAAATAGCGTTACAATTAACATCGGCGACAATGTTATGGTTAATGACGCAATGGTTACAACAGCTGACATAGTATGTTCAAACGGTGTAATTCATATAATTGATGGACTATTGTTTGCTAACAATTCAAGTATCAATGAAGATAACATTGACTTTACAGTATTCCCTAACCCATCAAACGGTGAAATAACAATTAGTAATTTAAAAAATGAAAGTTATAAACTAAATATTATGAGTGCTTTAGGTCAGGTTATCTTAACCGAAAAAGTAAACTCAAACTTCACTTTTGATTTAAATCAATTTGGTAAAGGTGTTTACTTTATTGAATTATCAAATAAAAATTCATTAATAACTCAGAAAGTAATTATTGAATAATTTTTAATTTGATCAAATAAAAAAGGGAAAGTAGTACTTTCCCTTTTTTTTTATATAAATAACTATTTATTAGTATAGAAAACTAATATTTTAATTCATCTTCATGAATTTTTTTAACAAAAAGAACTTCTCCTTTCTCATTAAAAGTTTCAATAACACAAATCCTTTTATCTAGTTCACCTTCAACCTTAATTCTAGAAAAGTTTTGTGGTCCAAGACCAGCAATAGAACCTAAATTAAATTCATAAATAGGACTCCAATACTTAGATTCAATTAAATTAGAAGATTTATCTAGTTTGACAAAAGAAGTTTTTAAGCCTTGAGAACTTAATAAAACTACACCTTCAACATTAGATGTTTTTAATCTATTTAAAAATTCATTAAAATGGTCACTGTAATTAATCATCGATTCATTTCCATTTGATAAAAAAGGTGTAGGTGACACTAAAAATGTAAAAGTAGCTCCATTTTTATTTATCTCTTCAAATAACCTTTCCATTTGATTATTTCCAAGTAACGAAGAGTTTGAAGAAGGCTCTTCTCTGAAAGACCTTGTATCTAAAAGGAAAACATCAATATCATTATATGAATACTTTTGATACAAACCATAATCCATAAATGTATAATTATATGTTTTTTTCAGTGAATTAGGCCAAAAAAGATCAAATACATGGTAGGTGGAATCGTTAAGATTTTCGGAAGAATTAAAATTTGGAAAATCTAAATTACCCCAAGTAGCTATTTGAGGTGTAGATTGTAAAAAATTGTTTAATGAACTATTTAATCTGGTTGAAATATAATCATGGGATAAAGACTTAAAAGAAAATTTACTATTAGATAAATATGATGATAAATTATTTCCAGTCCAAATCATAAAATCTGATTTCATTTTAGTCATTGAATTAAAAATTTCATCAGACTTTGAACTTAAATTTGAAATATCACCACCAATTAAAAAATGTGTATCATCTAAATATGGCCTTGCAGTATAAATGTCAAAACTTTTCTCGTATTCATTACCATCAATAGAAATAGTTAAAATATATTCAGTATTAGGCCTTAAGGATTCTAATGGTATAGTTACAGGAATAAAATCCTGAAAAAAATAAGGGTTTTCAACATTGTGTGTAAAATCTAATGTTTTATTATTATCATAATCCACAAGATCAATTTGAATTTTTTTTACACTTTGATCAACTAACATCCAAATTTGGGTTGTTCTGGCATCAATATAAGACACCATTGGACCCGAAATAATTTTACTTGATTGAGAAAATAAACAGATGGAGAAAAAAATTGAAATAAAAAATAATTTAATTTTCATATTAAATATTATTTAATATCAACAAGCTCAACTTCAAATATTAAAATAGAATTTGCAGGAATTGGGCCCATCGCTCTACTTCCATAAGCTAAATCAGGAGGAATAATAAATGTTGCCTTTGACCCAATATTCAACAAAGAAATACCTTCATCCCAACCTTTAATAACCCTACCTTGTCCTAATGGGAATTCTATAGGTTGTCCTCTATCTAAGGAAGAGTCAAATTTTGTACCATCAACAAGATAACCAGTATAATGAACACTTACATTATCTCCAGCTTGAGCATTCTTTCCTGTTCCTTTTTTTTCAAACTTATACATTAAACCACTTGAAGTTTTTTTTGCCCCTTTTGATACTTTATTTAATTGATCTTGTAGTGCTTGTTGTTTTTCAAGTTGTTCTTTTTTAAATTCTTTTTGTCCATTTTCAAAAGAAGAGAGAACATCAAATTTTTCAGCAACTTTTCCTACTCTAATAATCTCAACACTTTCTAAAAAATCATCCTGAGCAATTTTATCGACTACATCTTGACCTTCTACTACAAATCCAAAAACTGAATGCTTATTATCCAACCATGGAGTTTCTTTATGAGTAATAAAAAATTGTGATCCATTTGTATTTGGTCCAGAATTTGCCATGGATAGAACACCAGGCCTATCATGTTTTAAATTTGGATGGAATTCATCAGGAAATTTATACCCAGGATCACCAGTACCAGTACCAAGAGGACATCCGCCTTGAATCATAAAGTCAGCAATAACTCTATGGAACTTTAAACCATCATAAAAGGGCTCGTTTTTTGTTTTTTTATCATTCTGTATTTTACCCTCAGCCAAGCCAACAAAATTAGCAACTGTCATTGGAGTTTTTTCATATTCAAGTAAAATGATTATATCTCCCCTACTTGTTTTAATTTTCGCATATAAACCTTCTTTATCCATAATATTTGTTGAGTTTTCTTTTTTTTCGTTTGAATTTAAATTATCCATATTATTAACTTGATTTGCATTTGATGAACAAGATATAGAAAATATCGAACTCATCATAAATAAAAATAAATATACCGTTTTCATGTTTTAGGAATTATGTTAATCGATGGCAAATTTAATATATCTTTTGTAATTAAGTTGATGAATTCAATTCATTTTTATAATTATCTAAAATAGTTTTAAAGAATTCTAAGGTTTTTTCAAGAGATATATTATCAACTTTTCCACCTGCAGCATTCTTATGACCACCTCCATTAAAATGATTTCTAGAAAATTTATTTACATCAAAATTACTTTTTGATCTAAAAGATATTTTAATTCCATCTAAATGTTCTATAAAAAGTGCAGAGAAAACTATACCTTTTAATGATAATGGCATATTTACAAACCCCTCTGTATCACCTTTTTTAAATTCACAATCCTCTAAATCTTTTTTTGTTAAATAAAATATAGCTGTATTAAAATCTTGAAATATTTTAAAATTTGAATTCAAGCACCTTCCTAATAATTTCATTCGAGATATTGAGTTATTATCATATAAATTTTTATGAATTTCTGAATGATTGATATTATATGATAATAGTTTAGAAATTATCAAATGAGTTCTTGAGCTAACTAAATTATATTTAAAAGATCCGCTATCTGTTACTATTCCAGTGTAAAGAGCAATAGCTGCATTTAAAGATAAATTAAAATCAAGTTCATTTAAAAATTCATATACTAATTCAGCAGTAGAACAAATGGTTGTGTCGGAAAGAACCTGATTTGCAAGAATTGAGGGAGATTGATGGTGATCAATCATAATTTTGTAACCATTATTTTTTAAAATATAAGACTCCATTAAATCAATCCTACAATAATCATTGAAATCTAAAAAGAAAAATGTATCTGCCTTATTAATTTCATAAATAGCTTTATTTTCATCTTGATCAAAAATAATTACTTCATTAGAGTTAGGGATAAAATTAAGATAATCTGGAAAACTATTTGGAACTATTATGCAAACTTCATGACCTTGGTTTTTAAATGCCTCAAAAATAGCAACTGATGAACCAAGTGCATCACCATCAGGGGATCTATGAGTAGTGATAACAATCCTTCTTTTTTCAGAAAAATATTCTATTAAAATTTTATAATTTGGATTAATCATAATCCTTCAAAAATAATAAAAAACATGTTATAAGTATGATATATTGGAAAATGATAATATTTTAGCACACTAAATAAATAAAAATGGAAAACAACATAACTTTTACAATGATTAAACCAGATGCCGTAAACAAGGGCTACATTGGTGCTATTCTGAATCAAATAAACAATGCTGGGTTTGAAATAATAGCTATGAAGTTAACAAAGCTATCTAAGGAGGAAGCATCAAAATTTTATCAAATCCATGAAGAAAAACCTTTTTTCAATGATTTAATAAAATATATGACATCAGGTTGTATTGTTGCTGCAATTTTAAAAAAAGACAATGCAGTAGAAAGTTTCAGAAAGTTAATTGGATCAACTAATCCAGCAGAGGCAGATGAAGGAACAATTAGAAAACTATATGCTGAATCAATATCTGCTAATGCGATACATGGATCTGATAGTGATGAAAATGCTATAGTTGAATCAAAATTTCACTTTGAAGATATCGAAATATTTAATCACTAGATTATAATAATATCCTTGATATTTTTAATTTTATCAGATAAATTATCTTTGATTGAAGGTAATTGAGCTAATAATTCATTTTTAATTATTTTATCTTCTATCTCTATATAAATATAATTTTTTTTAAAAAAAATTTTTTTAGTTTTAGAGAATACATATTTACCAATTACTTCCCTCCAAATATCATTTAAAGATTCATCTGAATTATTTTTTACTAATCTATTATCCTTATAAAAAGAATTTATCAAATCCCCTATTTTTGTTGTTTTAGAATATCTCTTCATCTACTTTATTATTTTTAATTGTAAAAAATTTAAAATCTAAGTCAGTATTTCTAATTATTAGCTTTATTCTTTCTAAGTCAGTATCTGTAATAAATATCTGCCCAAAATCATTAGTTGAAATAAATGATATAATACTTGAAACTCTATTTTTATCTAATTTATCAAATAAATCATCGATTAAAAATAGAGGTTTAAATCCAATCATTTTTTTCAATAATTCAAATTCGGCAAATTTAAGAGATAAAGTAAATGATTTTTGCTGACCCTGTGAGCCTGTTTTTTTCATTGAAAGACCATTAATAAAAAAATCAATATCATCTCTATGAATTCCGCTAGATGTGTAACATAAAATTTTATCTTTTTCAATACTTTTATTTAATAAATCAGAAAATGAATTTTCTGATAATTGAGACTTGTAAACAATATCAATATTCTCATTGTAAGACAAAAGTGAGTTATAATAACCCAATATTTTATCCTTCAATAGATTGATTATTTCTTTCCTTTTATTGAAAATATAATTCCCTGAAACAACTAATTGATCATTATAAATTTCAATATCGTCATTTGAAAAGTATTTTTTTTTAAAAAATTGTTTTAATAAAATATTCCTTTGCTTAATTAATCTTTTATAATTAATGAGATGATTTAAGTAAAGCTTATCAAATTGACAAATTAAAATATCAATGAATTTTCTTCTTATTTCGGCAGAACCTAAAATTAAATTAGAATCCAATGGTGTTGATATTATTATCGGAAATTTACCAATATGAGAAGAAAATCTTTCACATATTTCGTCATTAACTCTTATAACTTTTGATTTATTTTTTTCATATGCCAAATAAGTTTTATAACTCAATTTATTTATTAAAAATTTGGAGTTAATTGAAAAAAACGACTCACCATATTTGATATTTAAAGAGTCTATATGATTAAAATAACTTTTAGAAAAGCTTAAATAATGAATAGAATCTAATATGTTAGTTTTTCCCACGCCATTATTACCAAGAAAAAAATTTATTTTATCTGAAAAGTTAAAATCAACCTCAAGATAATTTTTGAAATTAACTAAATTTAAAGACTCTAATTTCATTGAATAACTCTATTTTTTTTTTTTAAAAGAAAAATATTTAGAAAAATAGTTACTTTTGCTTTCAAATTCAAAACTATGAATAAACTATTAAATAAACTAAACACAACTTTCAATGAAAGAAAAAATTCATTTTACTTTCTTGGAATTCTGATTATTGTAGTAATTAGCTTAGTTATATTGAAGAAGTCTGTGTGGGAAGAACCAATTAAAGCAGAGATATTAACTCATATTGCAAAAACTCATATGAAAAATTCAAATTTCACTTTTGCTCTATTTGGTGATACTATTCAAACTTTTTATGATATTCCTGAGGAACTACCAGGTGATTCTATTGAGTTTTTGGGATTGAAAAATATACTTGAAAATTCTAAACTAAAAAATACCGTAGCTGGAAAATCTTGTAATTATTTAGCTGGAATTTGTTACTATAATTTAGCTCTAAATGAATCAGATGAAAATATAAAAAGTGAATATTTTTCACAAGCCATAAGTAACTTTGATAATTTTAAATCTAAAAATAAGGCTTTTAATAGTAGAGTAAAAGAAAATATCGGAGATGTTTTTGCAGAACTAAATCAACCTGAAACAGCTTTAGATTATTATAAAAAATCATTAAAAATAATTAATCATTCTTCAAACAAGAATACTAGTTCTAAATTATTTTTATTAAAAAAGGCCGCTCAAATGGCAAAATTAACTAATAATCAAGGATTAGCCTTGAAGTATTATAAGGAAATAAAAAAAGATTTTTCTGATAGCAGATCAATAAAAGATATTGATAAATTCATTAACGAATTATCATCCACTGAAAAATAAATGAGCGATTTTAATCTTAAAATTAATGAAGACTCAAAAATGGGCAATAATAATTTAAAAATTGCCATAGTCGTTTCAAAATGGAATAGTACTATAACATCTAGTTTATATAATGAAACAAAAAAAACTCTTCAAACATTTGGTGTTAATGAAAGCAATATATTTAAAAACGAAGTTCCGGGAAGTTTTGAATTAATTTATGCAGCAAAAAAAATAGGAATTAATCAAGATGTTGATGCGATCATTGCTATTGGCTGCATAATTAAAGGAGAAACTCCTCACTTTGATTATATTTCCCAAAATGTAACTTCAGGAATTAAGGATTTAAATATATCACTAAATAAGCCTGTTATTTTTGGTGTTTTAACAACAAATAATTTAGATGAAGCAATAAAAAGGTCATCAGGTGAAAAAAATAAAGGAAAAGAATTTGCTATCTCAGCAATTGAAATGACTAAAATTTAAATAAATTCTTCGCCTCATTATAAGCTGATTCTAAATTCAATAAATTTAAAGAGTGTTTAATTTTATTTGTTTGAACAAAATTTAAAAGTGTTTGAGTAGAAATATTACCAACTAAATCATCTTTCGCAAAAGGACATCCTCCTATTCCACTTATTGTAGAGTCGAACCTGTTACAGCCGTATTTATATGCTATTTCTATTTTTGAATAAGATAAATCTGATGTGGAGTGAAAATGAGCTCCAAAATTAAGTTTAATTTTACTTAGTTCCTCAAAAATTAATTTTATCAAATCATTATTAGCAACTCCAACTGTATCAGCTAAAGTAAAGTATTTTACACCCATATTTGATAGAACATTTATGTAATTAAAGACAATTTCTGGTGAATATTTCTCATTATATGGGTTACCAAAAGCCATAGAAATATAAACCAAAAGTTTTTTATTTTTTTTTGAGCAAATATTTATTAATTCATCTAATAAATACAAAGAATCATCAATTGTTTTATTACTATTTTTCTTTTGAAAAATATTTGATATTGAAAATGGGTAGCCTATAAAAGAAATTTCATCAAAGGATGATGCCTCTATAGCGCCTCTCTTATTTAGAACAACAGATAATAATGATGAGTCATTATTGAGATGTAATTGATTAATTAATTTTGCTGTATCACGCATTTGAGGAACAGCTTTTGGAGAAACAAAACTCCCAAAATCAATAACATCAAAACCAACTTTTAATAATGAATTAATATAGTTAACTTTTTTTTCAGTAGGTATAAATTTAGATATACCTTGCATAGCATCTCTCGGACATTCAATTATCTTAAATTTTTTATTTTTTTTAATCATAAATAATTTCAGTTCTTCTATTTTTAGACCTGCCAAATTCAGTTTCATTATTGTTTATTGGTCTTGAAAAACCATAACCAATATAACTTAATTGATTCTTACCTACACCAAATTCAATAAGTTTATTATATACGGATCTGGCTCTTTTAAATGAAAGCTCTTGGTTATATTGTTCAGTTCCTAAATTATCTGTGTGACCAGCTATCATTATTTTGGTTTTTTTATTTCTTTTTAAATGATTGGCAAGTCTTTTAATTTCGAAAAAAGATGAAGATTTTAGAGAAAAGTCATTTGTCTCATATAAAATATTTTCTAATACAACTTTACTTCCTTTAATTTTTCTATCTAATATAAATTTTAGATTTTTATTTGTCTTTTTATTGAGATGTAAATTTTGTGTATAAAAAATATGATCTTTTGAATCAATATGTACAATTAAACTATCTAATTCGAAAAAATTATACAAAAAAGTACCATCTGAATTTGAAAATGTATTACCTAAATTCTTTCCATTATGATCAAAAAAAGAAATTTTAGAATTCGAAATATTATTATAACTAATTTTGTCAATAATCTGACCACCAATTTCAATAATTTTATTTGTTTTAAAAACATCTGGAAAATCAAAAAAATATAAATCCAAATTAGGTAGCTCAATATTTCCTCTATCTGAAGCAAAAAATCCATGGGAATAATTTTTTGATACTATTAAACTACTTTCATCAGACCAAGTATTAATTGGATAACCTAAATTTTTTGTTTCAGAAAAATATCCATCTTTATTTAAAGATGATATATAAAGATCAAAACCTCCCATTCCAATATGTCCTTTTGAAGCAAAATATAAAGTTTTAGTGTCATAAAAAATAAATGGTGTAATTTCATCCATTTCTGTATTTACATCAGTACCTAAATTATATGGTGAAGACCATTCGTACCTTCCTAATCTCTTACAAACCCAAATATCTCTTTTTCCTACACCACCCTCTCTATTAGAGGAGAAAAACATAAGATCTTTATTTGATGAAATAGAAGGTTGTGATTCCCAATATTTAGAATTTACAGTCTCTCCTAAATTAATTGGATCAGACCAAGTATTATTTATTAGTTCAGAAAAATAAATATCACAACCACCATAACCATCAAGTCTATTACATGAAGCAAAATATAACTCTGTTCCATCTTCGGAAAGTGAATACGCGCCTTCATTATATAAGGTGTTAGTTGGATAATCCATTTTTTTAGGTTCGGTCCAATTATTATTTACAAAAGATGAAGAATAAAAATTTTCATCTTCATTATCTTTTTTCACAGTGTAAATAAGAGACAATGAATCGGTTGAAAAGGAAGGGAAATATTCATCAGATAATGAACAAAATGGTAATTTTTTCACATTAATTTGTAAAGAATCAATTAATTGAAGTATTGAGAAATCAATTTTTTCATAAATATTTTTAAAATGAGGATTTAACGAAATGTTTATATGTTCATTTTCAATGATAATATTTTTTGCTAAGTTATAATTACCAGTCAACAAACAAGACCTCAATAAATTTTCTATTACATCAAAAGAATACATTGAATTCCAGTCCTTTAAGTATAAGTTAATTGCATCGTTGTATCTATTATATTCAAAATATATATCTGCCAACACAATATTAAATTCAGTATTGTTACATAAATTTTCTATTTTTTTTAATTCATTAACATCAAATTCATTTTGATCAAAATCTTGTTTTAATTTAATTGCCTTTTCAATGGCTTTATCACATTTTTTTTGTGGAAATAC